>Ga0157363_1002283_pt1 | contig 16809 bp, 13 predicted proteins | sample AttsexASBM1_FD_111477 | JGI IMG/M metagenome (GOLD analysis project Ga0157363, IMG submission 111477) | Fungus gardens microbial communities from leaf cutter ant in Ribeirão Preto, State of São Paulo, Brazil - Atta sexdens ASBM1 | ecosystem: Host-associated > Fungi > Mycelium > Unclassified ... | reverse complement strand
TAGGTTTGTTTTATATTTTCGTATATATATATTAATATATATATACAAAATATATTTTTTTTTTTTATATATATATATATATATATATATATATATATATATATATATGTATATATGTATATATATATATATTTTTTTTTTCTTAAGTTAAGCAACAGTAATCATAGTCACTTCATCAAAAATATTCTGCGCGTTTGCAGAATTCGGGTTAAAAATTAAATATAGCAAAATAAGGATTATGATAACCAGCTTGCAGAAATTATTATCCAAGTATCAACACTATGGAGCGTCCAGGAGAAATGTACAAAACATATTCATCATTCCTTATGTTCAATAACAAATGAATAGAAGATACGAACTAAAGCATTTGTTTCATAATACATCGTGCACTTAATAATAGCATGCTAGCAAAACTTTACAATTGTAATTACTATGATCTCTTATTAGATAAACATAACATTGATTGGCTTTATACAGTTTGGAAGGAATGAATGTGTAACAAAAAAGAGCAGAACAAGCATATTGCAGAAACACTGAAGGATAAAACAGAGATTCGGATCGATTAAACAAATATGTGTGACGAAACGAAATACATACACCGTAAAACGGATCTTTTAGATGGTTGCGTTTGATTGATAATAACGGCAGCTAAGGGCAGCGACAAGGTTCTCTGATGGGATATTGTCGCGGTTGTGGTTGTAGTGATCGTCGCGGTGACGGTCGCAGTAATGGTGGTGGTGATGGTAGTGGTAGTTGCAGTGATGGTAGTGGTAGTGACAGTAGTAGTAGTCATAGTTGCATTTGTTGCTGTTGTGACATTGTGAACGGATTGGGAATTATTGACGGAATGAGGATGACTCGCTACCGAATGACGACGTCTAGCGGTACCGGCACTGTTGGCATTAGTCGTGGCAATCCCAGTAGTCCAAGCCCCGGTACCAGCAACGGCTGCAAACCACACACCTCTCACTATCGCACAACTGTCTTTTGTCTTACGTGCATCTTGTGCCGGATATGACAGATACGGCACGGATAGTGTACCAATCGTGCTGTTAAAGACCGCAAAAAGAATCTATCTCTTATGTTTCGCGATGAGTTATTGACAAGTCTGACACACAAAACCTATTTTAATAATCCTTTTCAACTAGCAACTGTTCTCTTAAGTTTGATTTCTCTTATGACGATAACTTTTACGTGAAAAAAGAATTATGATAAAACACCAATAACATTACAAATGACAATAAAGCGTATCAATTCAGTTTCCTGTCTTTCGTCATCATTTTAGCAAGATGCATTATATACATATATATATGATACCTGACATTAGACAATTTACAGATTCCAGATAACTTGCCGATTGTATCAATCATGCTATTTACACTATGAAACTAACACTCAGAAAATGATGCATTACTGATTGACCCAAACTTTTATTTTTAATACAATTGATCATTGCATTCGTATAAAAGTTTCAGCTTTAGCTTTCCAATCTACATGTTTCCAAATATTTATTTGATATCAACATAATAATAAGTTACTTTTAACGTTAAAAAAATATTTCCCATTTTATTAAACATTTATTAATTCTTTCCAAAAGATAATGTATTATAAATAAATAAGTTATGTGTATAATATAATAAATGATATTTACAGATGAAATGAGAATATATGATAGCACAATTTTTTTTTTAATTTATTTCTTCTAAAAAATTGAAAATAAAAGTCATATCAATTGCGTATATGTAAATAATATGTGTTGCAATATGTATCAAATGTAATAAAAAGAAAAATGCAATGATCAAGTTTTTGGATAAAGTCCTATATTCCATGAAATGAAAAATTGAAGAAAAATAAATGACATGTTCACTGTTTTTATGTGTCCTTTTTGCCATTCAAAATCCATGAAACGCGAAAGAAGGAAAGCAAATAGCTATTGTGACAGAGAACAGACCCGTGACTGTATTGGTGGAGGAGGTATTCCGAGATTGACTACACTGTGTGAGAACAGAGGAAGTAGCAGTCTGCTCTTGCAATGGTTCCACTTGCTCCTTGTATGTCTTCTGTTCCTCTGTAAACCCCGTAAACCCATTTGTGTTATTCTAAAGCTGAACACTAATGTGTACACATACGACGATTCACCTGGTTTTCTTAAAGTATACAATTTATTTAATGTGCGTGTGCAATTATGTGTAAAGGAACGGTGTATTAGACGAAGTTTCAAGTCCGGATTTAAAAGGAATTTGTAAAAAGGATAATTTTAAATACACAAATGACGTATATCGAAGCAAACTGAGACGCAGTATCTCTGTCGACTTCGGATTATAAACGTGATAACCGATATATCCCAAGTTACATATGCGAAACAAAAATCACATTTCGATAAATAATACGAAACACGCTGAAAAAAACTGATAACTTACATCCTGGTGTAAATCACAATGGATAAACGATATATACAAGGAGCAGATTTGCGAAAATTGCAGCTTACCTAGGGGCGAAAAGCCATGAAGCTTTTGACCCGTATGCCGTCTTTGAAGAACGGATATAGGTTTACTGGCTTCGTTGGCGGAGGAACTACGCGTTCTCTGGCGAGGTCCAACTTCGTCTTTGTTACTTTTCGAATTCCTCATAGCAGTCGTTATAACATCGTACATATTGAGCGCGATATTGTTATCTTCGACTGCCATCCAAAATTCGCCATCTCCGGTTACGGCGGATCGGCCAACCTCTATGTAGAATATATCATTCGCAAATCCACATCGTCTAATATAATTTAGCTGCAAGAGAAAAAAAATTTAGTGATTGTATATTGATTCTAATATACTAAATGTCAAATTTTGTTAATCTTCAACTAACAACGATAATAAAATTCTAAGATATATTTTTTAATAATAATGCGCATTATTAAGGCGCTTAATTTGCGGTAAGCTTCACGGTAAGCCTTCCAAACAGGCAATAATATATCAAGGCGTTGAAATATCACCGTGTTCAAATGCTTTCGCCGTGTCACGTCGCTTAGTCTAAACAAAATCTTTCATTCACTTTATTATTCATGGTGAAAATTGATCCGTCTAAATACATTTCGGATCACCATGAATAAAAACGCTTTAAAATTAGACTACGGCGTTCTTTTGTTATTAAATAGGCGTTCTTTTGTTATTAAATAGCAAAGCTCGTACAAAAAAAATAAAAGATTATAGCTATAAGTATTAGTCTGTAACATGCTACACTACACTAATTATATTTAACGTAAACTTACAGAAATCTCGATAGAGTCAGAGTTATCCTGTGCCCCAATCTTCACTAAACTTAAAGTTTGATCGGTGAGGCATAATCTGTAGGGTCCATGAATGTTCTTTCGTGCACCGAGACCTCTTTTTTGCATTGTAACTTGCCACACGTGTTCTGAAAGACATAAAAAAAATGTAAGATACTAATCTTATTTGAAATACGAAAATAATTTATGAATGTAATACTTCATTATGTAATAAACTATATTTAATTTCAATAGGTAAGTGTAAACATGCATTGTAGGTGAAGGGACAACAAATATTTTAAGTTTTCTATAGTCAATTATATTTAAAAATTTAGAATTCAAAATAATATAAATGAAAAACTTAAAATATCTGTTATAATTCATTTACTGTAAATTATTATAGGAACTGTATATTATGCATAGTAATATTATGCAATAAACATCTATTTATAACGCAAACAAGTTCATTATTATTCATTATTATGTATGTTTGCATATACTTAAATGTTGTAGAAAACTTGTAGTTTAAATTCGTTATAGTAAATAATGCTCGAAAATACATATAAAATAATATAAATACTGACTCTTGTATAAAATAAATTCTAATTCATATATATTAAGAGAATTGTGTTAATAATCAAGACAAACACGGAATCTTTTTTATATTAAAACAGAGATTCTGTGTAGAGGGACCAAAGGAGTAATACATAATTTGAAACAAAGGCGTTTTATTTATCCGACATTACTCTTTGTTTTCTTTGTTCCTGCAAGGAACACAAAAACATAAACAATTGCCAATGTTATTTTTATTTCAAGGCTACATAACTCGTTCGAAATGTGGAAGTCACAAAATACACAGATAGTAGCGATGCACTTTTTATCTATCCCTTGTGCATCTTTGTATCTATCCCTTTAGTTTCGCATAAATTTCTCAAGAATATGTAACAATTATAAAATTTGATATGGACAAAATAGGTAATTTTTTTTAAGTTACAAGAAAACTCTTGTATTCTTCTATCTAAAAAAAAAAAGGAATGAAACATAAAATTCGCGGAGGCATTCCGAAAATCATCGATTCATTCTATAGATGTAGATATAAACAAACGTGTACACGCGACCAAATTCTGTTGTTGGTCCCTACGTCAGTCGATGGTGCGCGATAATCTCATCATAGAAAAGATACACGATAATCTCATCATAAAAAAAAAATCGATTATCATCCGCAGAAAACGAGAAAACTCATATTTTCCAAGACGCAACAGAAATGTATATCAAGGCCGTACGTAGATTGCTAACTAAAGAACTAAATGTCATTATTAGACAAATAAACAACAAGCGGGAATTTAAACGTCAATATATCAATATCCGTTTCTAGACGATGGCTAATTTTTGATAGCGCGATTATACGTATATATCGATCGGAGTAATAAAGGTTGCAAAGGAGCAATAAAGGTTGCTTATCAGTTCTCCTGACGGGAGTTCGGGCGGGAAATGGAAAAACGGCGCAATTGACTTATTTACCGAATGTAGGCCGCGGCTGTTCCCCGTCGGGCACGTCCCCGCTCTGTAGCCTAAGCATCGCCTTGAGCCACTCGTCCAGCTCCTTCTCACTGTCGAGGATCAGGCAGAAGCACTCATCCTTGGTGTAGAGCGCGATCACGTGCTTGTGCTTAGTGTCGCCGCGCTTATTGATGTTGAAGCAGCTGTGCAGCAGTATGCTGCGCTTCGGCGGCTGCCTGTTCTCGAATTTCTTTTTGCTGTCGTAATACTCGAGGCAGGCGAGGCAACCGGGTCCCTCGCCGCGCAGCACAAAGTATTTCTTCTTCATCGTCTTGAGCTTCTTCAGATGGCCAGAGCGGATCACGGGCCCGCCCGAGGGCGATGCCGGGCCCCTGCCCGAAGACATCGTCGGGATGACGATCGAGAAGATCGTCGTCGTCGTCGTCGTTGTCGTTGTCGTTGTCGTCGTCGTCGTCTTCGTCGTTGTCGCACGATTAGTGATTACCAACGAATCCCTCGAGTACGCGGGTACAAGCGTTTCGGCCCTTCGCGTTCTACGTATCATTCACATGATATCCCGGCTACTATCGTCCCTGCTCGCTTCCCACTTCCCGCTGCCTGTTCCTTTCTCCTCGAGCATGCGAGTCCGCGGCGTGCGCGGCGCGTTTCGCGGAACGTGCCGAGAGCACGTCGTCACACGTGCGCGCGGTGGGCCTCGTCCTCACCGAAAGACTGCGTCACGCACAACGGCGCAAAAGTTCATTTCATTGTGCTCGAGAAACGACGACAATTTCCACACTCGCGTCAAATGTCTTCTTTCTCTTTTTCGTCTTATTTATATTTGTTGTATTCTGCGTTTTATACCGATTTCTTTTCTAATTTCTTGTACTTAATTCTCTTTAATTTTTTATGTATCTTCGTATTATTTTTGAGTTTCACTTTCCTTGTCGATTCTTACTTTTCAATGTTATAAAATTTTTTACTTTTGGTATTTTTGTTTATCTCGAACGTTCTTAGAGGACATGTTCCTAAACCGACGATAAAAGTTCAATCGATCGATCAATCAATCTTTTAATAAATAATAGATATCTCTCCGTCTCTGTCGCTCCTGCAACACGATTAACGTCGTCGCTCAATCGCCTTGGTGGAGTGATCCGCGCACTTTCGCGGGCATAACAACAACGACCGTCAACGTGTCAGCGAACTGCGCCTTCCAGCGCCACGATGCTTCCATCCGTTGTTGAGGAAAAAGGTGCCGTCTTCGTTGTCGACTCGCTGTTATCGCGCGTCGCTCAGGTCCGTCGCACATTGACAGTCACGACGGAAACGATATCGGGAGCGGCTCTCGTGAGCGCGCGCGCCTTCGAACTGAGCACGTTTCGGGACATAAATATACACGGCGATGCGTGCGAGCAACAGCCAGATTACATGTGCGATGTGCGATGCCCTCGTCGCAGCGTTCCCCGAGGTCCGAGGACCGAGGACGTGCTGTTGCTGCTGCGTCGTGTCGCGTCGCGTCCCTCTCTCTTCCTCTCACGATGGCAGTCGCGGACGTCCACCTTCTCGTAGGTTAGGAGGAACGACAACAATAACAATGGCGAGCTATGGCCAGACACGAGACGACGATGACGATGACGATGACTGCGGTAACGAAACGATCACAATCTTCACAATCACCCTCGGTCCTCTCTCGCTCGCACGTTCACGGCGTCGGGAACCAAGTAGGGAAGATCCCGCGGACTCCGAGATATTGCGACGGCCACTCTCTCACTCTCGCTACGCTCCCTCCTTCACACTCCGTCCACCGTCTCTCGTCTCTTTCTCTTCCTTTCTCACTCTCCTTCTCTCTTTCTCTCCACGTCTCGGCACGCCTCGAATCCACCTGTCACGCGGTTTCGTCTAATTTCGCCCGCCACCAATCTCAGGCGGCTCAGGCCGCATCTCGGGCGCGCCGAGGTTCCTCAACGGTGGCTCGGACGTGCCATGCCACCGCCGCTCGCGCATTCCTCGCGAGCAAGTAATTCGTGACGCGCGTCCGCGATCGGGGGAGGACAGTGTAGACGCCGGACTGCCGTGAGCCACACGACGAGCGGAGCCGTCACACAGCGCGTATGCCACGAGGTGCGGCCGTTTTGTGAGCGAGCGAGCGAGCAACCGAGCGAGCCCTCCTCCTGCACCTGTTTATCTCTCCGAATAACACAATTTACTGCGTGCTCCACGACGGTGACGTGTATACACACGAGTGCGCGCGCGTGTTCTCATACGCGTGCGAGAATAAACACCGACACTAACTCACTCACGCGCGCGCTCACCGCACATTTGCACTCATACGTGCGCGCGAGCGCACGCGCAGAGGAACAGAGATAGAAGGATGGACGGTCGGTCAGCCAGCCAGACAGACAGACAGACAGACAGACGGAGAGCGTGATACGCAATACGATTCACGACGCAGGGAGTGCGAGAGAGAGAGAGAGAGAGAGAGAGAGAAGAGCGACGTGGCGGCAGAGGGGAGGAAAGAGACACTCACAACAAGACAGGTTCTCTCTCTCTCTTTCTCTCTCTCTCTCTCTCTCTCTCTCTAATCGCGAGCAAACGCCGCACGTCTCGAGTCTCTTTCGTGGAAAACGTGTTACAGCGTGGCGAGGAAACACGACCGACCGACGTATATCTGTACAGACAGACACGACAGACGGACGAACGGATGGATGGATGGATGGATGGATGGATGGACGGACGGACGGACGGACGGACGGACGGACGGACGGATGGATGGATGGATGGATGGATGGATGGATGGATGGACGGACGGGAATAGCGGGTGACGGTGAGCCTCGCAAGTGGGCGGCTGGCTGAAATTCGCCCCTTATCGGCACACAGCTCGTGGCACGGTCGCGCGCTCCTCTCGATAAATAGGCTACTGCCAAGGGCAACGCGATTTTTTTTCATGCGCAATAGCGGCGGCCGACATCAAAACAACCGTGGCAGCGACGGCGGCATTCCAGGTCGATGCGGGGTGGAAGAGGGGGAGCGGGGAGGGGGAGGGGGAGAGAAACGCGGTTTCTTTTCCTTTCCCCTCCCTTTCTTCTCCCCTCTCGCCGCACCGCGCTCTCCGTCCGTCGCCGACTGACTTCCACTCTTCGCGCTCCTTCTCCGCAGCTGCTCCTCGTGTGGCTCCTCTTCCGCTCCTCCTTCTCCACCGCGTCTAAGGAGAAGAGGGGAAACGACACGCACACCCGGGACAACCCGATTAACGACGCACTATCAGCCACGCACGAAAATAGACGCGGGGATATCACGATCACGTCCGTGTCTCCCCTCGTCCCACCTCGTAGGGGTCGCGATCCGACGGAGACGACAAATTCGAGGCGACTCCTTCGCCCGAGTATAGAATTCTTCCTCGACCACCTCAACCGTCGTTAAGGCGTGCGTGCGTGCATGCGTGCGTGCGTGCGCGTGATAAACCCTCACGTCCCGCAGTACTTACCAAGAGTACTTCGGATGCGCGCGACAAACAACAATCGTGTCGTCACTCGCGTGACTGTGATCGAGATCAGACGCAAGCAATTATACCGATCGGCCGTCTTTCTCGTTGTTTAATCGTCGATCGTCGCGACGCGAAAACGTTAACACAATTGCGACGCAGACGCGATCGCGACGTAACGCACAACTTTCGACTCTCGTTTCAACGCGCGTAAAATTCGTGCGAGCCCGCAATCGCCGGGTAACGTGGCCGCCGGATGTTCCAGCAAAAGGCGACGGGACTCTCGCTCACGACACAACACACTCGCGCGCGACACCTCTCTCTTTCTTTCTCTTTCTCTTTCTTTCTCCTTCTCGTGAGCCGCGCGCGCGGGTTCACGCCTAGCCAACCGAACAGACGATCGTGTCTATCTTGTAAAGGTCATGTGTACGCCGAGCTCCGCAGTTGTAAACAAGATGTACGCAGGCGCTGAGCGCGAGCGCGAATGGCGGCGGCTCCGATATACGCCGCTACGCGATTGTAAATACGAACTGAAGCGCGCGCGCACGTCTCCGCTCGCGCATTCGTATGCACGTGCGGTACGTGCGTCGTGTTTATTACGTACACACGAGCGCGACGGCGACACGGCGCAGTGGCGTAACAATCGTGTCAACGGACGGACGGACGTCGCAATGCGGAAGAACCTTGCGGGGATCGGATCTCCAGGAATTAACATGCGCGCGACGGCGCCGACGAAAGCGCGTGAACCTCGATTCCGTCGAGAGGATGATCTACGTCCCGCCGAAAGGTGGAGGCATGTCGATTAGAGAACGTCGACCGGGAACGCATCGGAACGAGAATCGATACCCCTCGCCGCGAAGGCCAAAACTTGGCGCGCGCGAATCCCGCGTATTACGATGCCTCGTAATTCTGGAGCATGCGGTCTGATTACTTCAAAGATGTGTCAATGATAATGTTCCAGGACTTCCAGTATCCCGATTTTGTAATGATTGTTTTAACGACAATTCGATATCTACATTATTGTGCAGTTTTTTTTTTGTTTACCATGTACAATATAAGGATATTAACACTGTCATTAAGAATTACAGAATCCGGTACTGGATTGTGCCGCATATTTCAAAGAATACTTTTCCATGGAATTGTGTTGTTTAAGTTTACGCGAATCTTTCTCATGTAAACAATACAGTTAGATAGTTTAGCAAAATTAAATTATTTAAATTGGATAACACCATAAAGAAAAAAATTTTGTTTTATGATTGTTAATACGTATCTAACTTTAGTTATACTACACTGCAGCCAAAAAATGTACGTTTTAATCAATTTTAATAAATATTCGCGAATATATAGTACTAACTTGACATTTACTTACAGTAAATAAATATTTATTAAATAAAAGTGATAATTAAACCAATTAGTGATTCTTGTACTAAATAAATAAATATATGTTTACATTTAATAAACATTCAGCTCGTTACTATTCAAATATTTATTAAAATTTAGTTTTTAAGAACAATGCAATGACCAAGAACATATAATTACTTCGATGATAAGTTATTTGCATAGATGATACAAAATATAATTTACATGAATAGTATATGTATAAACATACTAATTATAAACATACTATAATACTAATGGCACTGCAGGTCGATCTATCCTTTCTAACTAAATTTCATTTTTCATTTTTCCCCTTTTTCTCTTTACGTTATAAAAAAGAAGAAAAAACAAGCAGATTAACAAAAAAAAAACGGATCTATAATTACTACGATTACGTGCTTGTATCTATCTACCTAGTTCTCTCTCGAGATTTTTTTTACACGATTCGTTTTATCTTCTACGAAAAAAAAGGAGGAAAAAGATGAACCATGAAAGAAGTTCAACTAAAAAGAATAGAACTATATAATTATCGCAATTATGTGCTTATATGCCTCATACTTGCCTACCTCTGATTCTCTCTCAAGAAGCCTGTGCTTTTTAGTTCAATTTCTTGCACGGTTCATATTTTTTCCTTTTTTTTTCAACGTTAAGAGAAAAAGGAGATAAACCGTATAACACTAACTCAGACAACATGCATGTCTAAAAAAAACATCATAAAAATGTTTTGGAACATGTCTAAAATATATTTAAAAAATATATTTTAACATTATGTAATAACATTATGAAGACATCTTCTAGACATTGTGTGTTGTCCAAAAAAGTCTGCAGTCTTTTAAAAAATATTTAAATAATAAAATAATATATAAGAATATATGACGAAAATATATACTATATGTTAATATTATATTAATATTATATTATAAATTTTCCTAGTATTTTTACAGTATATTTTTCTAGAATGGAATATAAAATTTTCTAGAATAATCAGATTTATCAGGCACGTTCGATCTGACGGACACGATGCTGAAATGTACTTGTTGTAGGTATATGTTACGAATTGAATAAGCGCAATCCGATTGAATCCAATGTTCCACGCTAGTCATATTTTTTCATACTTTCCCCGAAATGGAATGATCAGTTAAATTTGAATGAATTTGTAAATCAATATTTATAATATAAAAATGGATATGTACGTATTTATAGAGTTGCACACTGAAAAAAATATAGTCAATAAATATTTAATAAATATTTAATTGAATATTGCCAACGAAATATTTATTAAAATTAATTATATTTTTTTCTCAGTGCATGTATTTGAAAAATTCAACTTAGCGTATGAAAATATCACTGAAGACAATTTTCATGAATTATAAGATAAATTGTAATAAGAAACGAATTATATACTTTAACATGGTATTCAGCAAAATCTAGCTAATCAATTCAAGAATAATTCTAGGTAAAAAACTAAGTTTTTCTAGGATCCATCAATTATCATTATTTAATTGATTTTCATCAATATTGTAATGCTGTTTTCACAAGATTCTATATGAATGAATTAAAACGCTAATAAATTTGGAACAATATTACTTATTGCTTAATAAATAATATCAAACGAACATTCCATCAACACAAATGATTTTTCTATGTTCCAATTTTAGATACTAAATTCAAGTTTTCTATTGATAACTTATTGCATCTTTTAAGGAAATTATTTATATCCAAATACACAAATTTCTTTTTATTATTTCTTTCTCTTTTCACCATTTTTTTTAATGGAAAGAACGAAAAATTCCAAGCCAGTCCTGAAATTTCAAGGGAATTTTCCAGAATACATAAATTTGTAGTATAATTCCAGAATCCAAGGATATTTAAGAACCGCTGAATATCATGTTTAATTAACTCGTAATTAATGTGCATAAATCGATGAATAATTTGTGATCAATTTTACAAAAATTCGTTATAAACTCTTCAAAATAATACAAGTTGCAGGATTAAAATTTTGAAATTTTTTCCTTAATGGAAAAAAATTTTATTTGATCATTTTCTAATCTAATTCCTTCAATTCTTCTAGTTTCTAAAATTTCTCAATTTTAAAGACTTATCAGATACGTATATAGGGGCATTTAAGATATTACAAGATATTGTACTATCTCTAAAAAATTATGTATCACACATGCACACGCGCGCGCGCAGACGTACACACACAAAATTTAAAAATATATTCAGATGAAAGTTGTATAAGAGAAACGAATTATAATAAAATTAATTTTTTAAAAAGCGATCTTTTAAGACTATTGGAGATCGCCTCCATTTGTATATATATATATATATATATATATATATGTATGTATAATTTTTTTTACATAATTATCCTATTCTGCAATTCTATTTCTAGCTTAACTGAAAAATTCAGTTAAGGTAGAAGTTAATATGCACAGAATAATGAGATGAATCATGAATTGATGTAAAGAAAACAGTTCTTTAAAAATATGTAATTACATAGTTTGTTAACACTTTAAATGTTTCACTTTGTAATACTAAAGCCTATTAAATAATATTAAAACATTCACATACGCCGTATTTACTTTTTTTAGTTGAATCTTGCGTCTTAATGTTTCTTTTTATAGTAAAATAAATGAAAATAAAATAATAAAATAAATGAATTTTTCAAAATATTGGTAGTTATATTAGGTATAGTAAAAAGAAATCCATTATTTTTCCATTTAATTTCATGCAAAAATAATGGATTTCTTTTTACTACACCTAATATATTGAACTGTGACATATATCTATCATTCAATCTGTAATTTTTAAATTTAGATTAGATGCTCTATGAATAAATATATATTAAAATATAAATATATATTATATATATTAAATATATATTAATAAAAAATAATAAATTTGACTTCTTATTATATTGTTTAAAATTACATCCTTAAACAAGAATTTTTTTTAGCAATAGTATATAAAGAAATAAAATCGAGAATGAAACACTTTATACTAAAGAAATATAAATAAAGAATTGATTTTATTAGAACAAGTATAAGTCATTAAATGGACTGATATAGGAACAGTTATCTCAAAGTAGTATAGTTATCTCAAAAATATGGATTTACATACACAGTAGACCGCAGACAATAGCTTTAGAAAAATTTGGCAAAATGATCTACATTATTTTTCTATATATAATATATATACTTATAGGATATAACTACACCCTATTTATCTTCTCAGCCGATAGATAATTAAAATTAATGATCTAGTTAGTAATAATCTAATATTACAAATCTCATTTTCAAAAAAATAATTATAATATTGAATAAGTAAATAAAATATAATAATGAATATTAAAAATAATTTTGCATCTTATAAAAAATATTTTAGCATCCATTGAGTAAACAATATAATTTTTCTATGTAAAAATACATAATAGATGTATTTTTATATCACAATGTATGTGTAGAATTATACGGGGACATAAAGCCTAGCCATCCAAAGTTACATGCATTAGAGAAGACACAAGAAGATGAGAAGGAATGAAAAATCATAAAAAGTCATGGCATTTATATCCTAGTACATACGTACAAACAAATTTTCAAAACTATATTAAAATGACATTTACTTAAATTATCAAATAATTTTATTATTATTAATGTTATATTTATTACTATTGTAACGTCATGTTTCATTGCCTGAAAATAAAAAAAGAACATAATACTGAAAATATAATATTAAAGTAAATTAATCGCTCTCGAGAATAGACACAGTCGCTATATTTTTGACAACATTTATTTTAACATTATTCGTTAATAACTTTGTAAAGATTTTGAAAAGACTATGAAAGAAATTTTTTTAATTCGTCTTAATTTTATGTAAATTAAGTAATACAAACTATGTATCTTAAAATAGAACCTTGATCAAAAATATTAGGTACCTATATTTTTTTCATAAATATGAAATTCTTTTACTTATTATTTCCTATTAATTATACATAAGAGTATTTGAAACAAGTATTTGAAACAAGATAAGTCACAGTAAATGGTGAAAATCAATTTTTGAATTACAATGTTAAATAATAATTAACAAATTAATATTTTTGACCAAAGCCATATATAAAGCATAGTTATTTGGCATAAATTTTTTTATAATAGAAGAAATCTTAGTTTTATATGTATATTTATATGTATATAGTTAACAAGATGAAATTATATTTGAGTAACAACTTGCATTGATATTTACCTGAGTAACAAGTATTTACCTACAACAACTATTACTTTCTAGATTAATACAAACGCAAGAATCAACTGTATAATAAAACATTAACTATGTAAGAGATTTTCTCTTAGTGAAAGATTTATATACACAAAGACAAGAGAATACTACCAAATATACCAAGTGTACATATGATAAACAAAGCATTTTCCAAATACTTTCTCTTGTCTTTGTGTATAATACTTTCATTATTGATAGCAATGATTTCTGCAGGAAATCATCCAATCAATCACAATTAAATCATCCAATCAATCAGTTCGTTCAAAATATATTCTCTTAAACGGTGAACTGTTATTTTATAGTACTTTGTACGTCATTTAAAGAGAACAAAAAAGAATAAAAAGATGAGTGAGACAAAAGTAACATTGGATAATGATAAAGTTACAAATAGAATAAAATATCTGAAAGGGATCGGTGTGGCTCAGCTAGAAGATTTTGTCCCACCAGGTACACAAGTTTGTGTGCGTATTGACAAGGAGCTGGTACACGTATCGTACCGGGCCAATTATAGTATAAATGACAAAGTTTATATGTCAATCGTTGCATGAGATCTGTTTCCATATTTGATGAATCATGAATGACGATGTAATGTGTGGGTGTTACTGTACCCTGTCGCACATTTTGCGGCACGAGAAAAAAGTCGTAATAGTTTCGCCTCGTTATGCACGAATCAACAATAATTCCAGGTGCAGGATTGTCTAAACCATCTCTCTGCAAATTAAAATGTCATTGTCAATTAAAAACTTATCATTAACGCAACATATTTCACGATTATATCATAATTCTAGCTATACTCACTCCTTTGATGAATATCCGCGTGTTAATGCGTTTTTGAACTATAATTACACTAAGTTGCGGTTTGTAATTCGGCGCTATGCGATTAAACGTCGCCAACAATTGTTTTACTTCGTAATTTTCTACGTAATCTAAATCTCCATCACCAACTCCATCACGATATATCATTATACGTTCTGGATTACATCCGTTATACTGACAACAAATTTATCATTTTGATGAATCAATCAAAAGAAGTTTACATTTAAAAGATGAATATTAATTACTTTGTGAAATGCATTAATAGCTGAAGTAAGGCACACTTGTAGCATATCAACTAATTCTTGCTTACAGGCCTGCATACAAATTCTACTGTGCCATTTAGTCAATCGAGTATCCAAACTAGCAATAAATCCCGCAACACTTTTTCGTGAACCTCCTCCAACACCAGCATGATAAACATCTATACCACATATCATACAGTTTTTCTACAAAACAATAAAATTAGTTGAATAAAATAAGATAAATACATAAATAAAATTATATATGATAAAATAGAAGTTTTCTATATACTAGTGGCAAAGCGAGAGTCCACAGTGCTCCTCCTAATTTGCAATTGATTTGAAGTGCTATCTTTTCTGTAATACTTTTTAATTTATGAGACTTAGAAATTGTTTTCGAAATAATGACTTGTGATGGTATAGCTTTCTGTACACAGCATAATCTGAAATGTAACAGAAATCTGAAATGTAACAATAAAACATACTTTTCCTTTATCTTTAATTATTGTTACATAAACGAATAAATTTCGAAAACGTTGTTATGTTTTCATGTCTAAGGATCAAGATATACTCAATTTTTATATGTTTATATTGTATAATATATTGCAACACAATATATTCACATATGCAAGAAGGTAAATATTATATTATAAAAAAAAATTATTTTACTTTTTTATTGCCGAATAGCGATCAGTGCGATTGGTTGGAAATACAATAACTAATAATTCGAGATTATCGGTGAAATTATTTTGAATTTCTCGTAGATAAGTTTCAGTTCTATCATCTCTTAAAGTAACCTGTTTTGGGCTATCAATTCGCATATTGATCGCAATTGCAACTTTTTTCAACTGTTCTAAGAAGTCTCTTACACAATCTCTATCCTTTATAAAGTATATAATATTCCATTTGGATAAATTAGGCTAAAACACAAGAGACACAAGTGTAAAATAATAAAATGTTTTTATACAAGATGATTTTCACTATGTATAATTACGTATGTAGTTTTTAATTTCTAAATATTGGGAGTACAAATTAGTTCGGTCCGTTTTTTTGTGCATTTATTTCAAAATGAATGAATAGATCAATTAAAGTATTGTCCATCGCTGCCTACTACTTTTTCCCATCTCTCAGGTAATTTTCAAATTCCATCTCGAAAAAATGACTCGTCTTTGGAGACGATCCAATTTTGGAGCTAATTTTCGATTTCTGCGAAAGAAGTGAACCGGTAACTTGCTGCATCCTTCGGAACAAGTAATCAGAAGTACAGTAATCAGAAGGAGCAATGTCCGGAGAATACGGCGGGTGCGGTAAAACATCCCATTTAAGCGTTTCCAAATATTTTTTTACGACTTTAGCGACATGAGGCCGAGCGTTGTGACGAAAAAGAATAACTTTATCATGTCTTCGCTCGTATTCCGTTTTTCTCTCAATGCACGGCTCAAACGAATCAATTGTAGATACCGATCGCCCGTAATGGAATCGCCAGGTTTCAACAGCTCATAGTAAACAAGACTCTTTTGGTCCCACCAGATACAGAGTATGATTCTTCGACCCATGAATGTTCGGCCGTGGTGTTGATGTTGAGCTCGATTGCAATGATTGACCGGGCTTAGCATAGTATTTTTTCTTCTTGGAATTATCGTAGAATATCCATTTCTCATCTGCAGTCACAATCCAATGCAAAAAACCTTTTCTCTATTGTCTTTGAATCAGCTATTCGCAAGTGAAAAATCGCGTCTCTCGGTTTCATAAGGCACCCAATTTTCTTGTTTTTGAATCATTCCCATGGCTCTCAATCGTACAGAAACGGCTTGTTGAGTTACCCCCAATGATTCTGCAAGCTCCTCTTGCGTTTGACTCTATTC
>Ga0157363_1002282_pt1 | contig 16815 bp, 9 predicted proteins | sample AttsexASBM1_FD_111477 | JGI IMG/M metagenome (GOLD analysis project Ga0157363, IMG submission 111477) | Fungus gardens microbial communities from leaf cutter ant in Ribeirão Preto, State of São Paulo, Brazil - Atta sexdens ASBM1 | ecosystem: Host-associated > Fungi > Mycelium > Unclassified ... | reverse complement strand
TATATATATATATTTTATATATATATATATATATATATATATATATAAAACTCATAAAAAGGTTGCAACAGATTCTTTTCTATAGTTTTTAGAATGCAACCTTATTTACCGAATGAATGGTTTTTACTTACAGATCCACAAGTAAGAACCAATCGTTCGGTGAACAGACTACATTCCGAAATCCATTAAAAAAAGTGTTGCAAGTCGGTGAGTATTTATATAACACGAACGTCACCAATAGATATATTCGCAAAGATATTACTTAAATGTTTCTGCGATTTACATTGAAACATTTCTTGGACGCCACGTCTAGATTCTCTAAATGTTCCAGGAATCTCGCAAATGAAACGTCTCATATATAAAAGAGGTAGGACGTTCTGAATTACTGATATGTTTCAAAGATATTCTTGGAATATATCGACAAACATTACAAGCACAATGTGACATTGCTGTAATATTTCTAAAACATAATTTTGTTTAATGAATTATTTTAGCAATAAACTGAATTAATTTTACAGCTGACTGACAATTTGAATCTATTTGAATCCATCATCTGAATCTATAAAAAATGAATTTATTTGAATTCATTTAAATCCATAAAAAAATTATGTTCTATTCCCGTATATGAATAGAAAATGATTCAATTTTACCACGTTCAATTCTTTTCTATCTATATATACGTGGATCAAGAATTTGGATTATAAATTAAAATGTATTAAAAATTTTCAATCTCTTTTAATGTCCTTTTAAATCCTTTTCGGATTGGGACATAAATAAAATTAAAAATTTGAACACTGATAGGTCATAAAAGGCGACAGAATTCTAACTTATCGAAAATTTATCATTATTTTGTTCCATGTTCTTTTTCCGTATATTGGACATATGTTAGATTCCTTCATCATACCTATCGCTATCGTTATCTCTATCGCTGTTGTCTCGCATAGTGTTTAGGACTTAACTTATTAATTTAGACGCCATTTGAAAAAAAAGCAGTCAGCTATACCAATTGTATAGGCTGTATATGTTTGTTTCTCCAACTTGCGCTTCTTATGAAGAAGTCTTTTTTATTCGAACACTTTCAAATCATGTACATTTTCATTTAATAAAATACAACAGCATTACATTGCATTGATAGTTTCAAACTCAGACTTTACCATATCTCTACAATTATAAAAAATACTGCTATACTTACTGTGCGAGATTTAAAAAGATTATTTCTCTTTTCCGATGTATTTTTTCCCCTTTACATTCATGAATAAAGTATGAGACCTTTACAATTTCAAAGATTGTATATATTCGCACAAGAATACAAAATATCAGGAAACACTAATAAATCCGGAAAAGTGAAGTAAGATTGATATTTATTTAGATGCAAATGGCATCTAAATTAATATTTCTTCACGGAGTTGAATTTCCTCCCTTATTACTTCATGCTGTCATCGTATAAATTAAATCTCAAATTTTAGTAAAACTTAAAATTTGTAAATAAAGTTTACCACATTTTTTGATAAAAATTGTTATAATTAAAATTTTATCTATCGATATGTATTAAGATTTATTAAAGTTATATAGGAAAAGTCAAGATAGCTTGAAGATTAGCCATATGAACATATTGTATCGAATCAAAATAAAAAACATTTTCGTTCAATTAATTAAAAATATTAAAATATTAATATACTGACAGTAGACATTGTAATTGCATAAGAATTCAATGTCTACTTATCAATATATTAATATTTATGTCTACTTATCAATATATTAATATATTTTCGTTAAATTAATTGAACGAAAATTTTTTTAGAAAGCAGATTGAAGAAAAAGATCTTATTGAAAATTACGTTCTAAAAATGCATATTTATTTATACATATTTGCATATTTTATACATGCTTACATCATTTTTGTTTATTATAATTGTTTATTATTGCTTATTGTGTGATTTAAATTATTAATTATATTTCTTAAAATATTTTACTTTAGAAATTATAATTTAAATTTTAAACTTTATTTTGTATTTTGTAATTTGCAATATTATAAATACAAAGTATAAATTTTCAAAGTAATTTTATTAGTTGTATTAATATAAGTAAAATAATAAAAATAAAAAATATGAAAATTATTTAATTTCAGAGATGAATAACATTAATGTAATAACATTATTAATATTATTATAATATAAATAAAATTAATATAAAGAACATATTTTAGCACGTTTTTTATACATATTATTTTACATAAATTTTATATAGAAAATGCATATTGGTATAAATATATTATATAGATATTGTAAACAATTTAAATCTTAGTTATTAATTGTTTTTTTAATAATAAATATCTGCATAAAAATTCAATGTCTTATACGGATGAGTTTGTCATAAAAGATGCATTTTATTTCTGTGCAAAAAGCATTCATAACTTATTTAATATCTATTTTTTCTTCAGTATCATTCAGTTTATTTTGTCTAAAATAATAAGAAACATAAATAAGCGCATTCACATCTTTTCTATTTTTTACTCTTATTTCTTGTGTAATAAAGCTATGCATCTTAAAGTTTTCAAAACAGGAAGCTATAACATTTAAATATCAATAGATATTATATATAGTATATATATATATAGATATTATATATATTATAGATAGACTTATTATATTATATAAATATAATATAATATAATAGATATATCTATATAATATAATAAAATATCTATTGATTATAACAACTGGTTTTTTAATTCTTAATTACTAGAGAAACTTGATAAGTCTCAAGATGTTACATACGAATACTAAGTTTTATTAAAATTCAGAATTTTACGGTAATGTGTGTATAGATTTTAATTATTGCCCTGTAATTATAATTAAATAACTGATTATTACTATAATATTGTTATATACACGAATTAACATCGATATTCCTTCGGTCAATAGATCGGTAATTCAACCGGCAACTCGTACGTAAATGTAACTGGCAATTGGTTTAATACCAGCTTTGAAACGGCGCTGCAAGTGGAATCCAGTTGGAGAAAAGATAATGGATTAATGAGAGTGCAGATCGGGCACAATTCATTTATAAGGAATGAGAAATTAGGAATTAAACTGAGCCCAGCACTCAATCTCGATGCTATTATAGAATATAATCACTTTGTAGAACAAGCAACTGGCGCAATTCTAATAAAAAATCCACTCTACGAAGAGTTTAACATTTTACCCGCAGAGGTCGTAATCCGATACAATGAATTCTATAACAACCAAGGTACCTTTATAGTCAGCATCGGTTTATCGCCTTACAATGACGCGCAAAAGTTACTGTTCACAAGAAACTTCCTGAAACATAATCGTGTTCGAGAATTGTTCGACAACGGCGATCTGCGGAATGTCAAACTGATACCGCGTTCCAGAGTAGCTGCTGTCGTTGTCGTATCTTCGAGCAATGTTCAAATTTTTCGTAACATCTTAAACAATCTCGATTCGCGTTACGAGATTGGCTCTCATCTGGAAGATCAAAGTAAAGTTATCAATTGCACGTATAACTGGCTAGGATCTGCGGAAGAAAAGATAATATTCGATCGATTATTTCATAGGTACGCCTGATTAACATTTTTTAATTCTTGTAGTAAAGTAAGTAATAATAAAAATATAATCATGACTATGTTATTTAGGAAAGACAGATATAATCTCGCCAAGATCGAGTATTTGCCTTACTTGCTGCACAATAGCAATCCCGGCGCGAATACTATTATCCCGAATCCGACATTCGTGCCGCAATTTATCAGATCTGACTCGAATGAAGTCGGAGGTGAGGTTGATGGCCAGGAGGAATTAAAAGCCGGAGAATACATTGTCAAGCGTGATATCAATGTAAGACCAGGCGGCAAACTAATATTGCAACCGGGCGTTACATTACGCTTCCCACCGGCTGTAGGAATGATGATCGCCGGCAAATTTGACGCGCGCGGCAAGAAACCCAGCGATATCTTATTTACTCTCAAGGAGGAGCTCGTTATGTTACCAAATAACGATACTTTTATAGATGAGAATACGATTCAAGTCCATGAGACAGAATCTATGCCAGTAAGGCTTCTTGGTGGAAAAACGAATCTTGAAGGGAGATTGCAGGTAACTCGCTGTATTATTTTTTAAATATAATTTGTATTTAAGGAGTTAATTTATCGAATCGTATTGTATAAATTTTTACATATACAATTTTACAAATATTAATGAATAGTACCGTTCAAATGATGAAATAGAGAAAAAAATTGCAGTATACATAATCTTTAATTTTTTTTATTCTGAAAGGTAAAAATTGGAAATGAATGGGGCACTGTGTGCAATTATGGATGGACAATTCAGGACGCAGCACTCGTTTGCCATCAGTTAGGCTTTATCCTCGACTTCGAGAATTGGCTTATGGAGCGATCGCAAATTCCGAATGCAGGGATCAATGAGAAGATACTCCTCAGCAATGTACGCTGTACCGAGTACGACAATGATATAACTAAATGTCGAGCGGAAAGGGAGCAAGATTTTGAAAACTCGTGTACTCATGAGAACGATATTGGTGTCAGGTGTCTGGAGGCGGCATGGGCTGGTCTCAGATTAGGACCACTGGCTCAAAGAAGCGACTTGCAGTACGTGACGATTGAAAAGGCAGGCTTGCTGGATTATAAAACTAATTCATTTAAACCAGGTAATTTTTTTCAGATTCTTTAGAGATTTTCTTAATAATCAATCGCGCAAATTATGTTGTTTATGTGTTATTTATGTTGTTTATTTGTACAATAGCTTTGCAAATTGATTTTGCTCGGCATTCACTAAACGGTATCAAGGTCTTGAACAATCTGCAAGATGGCTTAGGAGTTCTGTATTCAGATATATATTCGGCGGACGCAATAAACACTGTGACGAATAGCGACTTCTCTCAAAACGGCGGGAGCGGCATCAGTTTCAAGCAATTAGGTATGCGGATTATTAATTCACGAATCGAAAACAACAAGGTCGCGGGAATAAGACACAATCCCGCTCTCTCGGCCGTTCAGCAAAGAGAATTCGCGGGATGGTTCCTGCGGAAATCGGACACCACAGTCGACTCACCGTACAATCCGATAATCTTGCCGGAAACGACTGGGAACATCGAACTTGCTAATGGAGAAACCAAATACATTATCACGACTAAAGTAACCAGTGACTCCATCCGTCGTATCATCAACATTGAAGTATAAATTCTTTTTCTTCTCGCAAGAAGTATCTTGTTGTCACAGTTGAACTAAATTTTATCCAAATTATAGTGCAAACCAAGTTATGTCATTGGTATTCAATTATTGAATCCGATTGAAAATCGAAGTACGGAACAAATTATACTGTACGACTCGCAACATTTCGACATAAATCAGACTGTTTGGCACGTAAAACGAGACCTGAGTGTTTTCCCCGTCTCATCTAGTTCCTTTGTAGTACTTTTGGAATATAAGAGCGGTGAGAATGCTCTTGGTGGAACTGTCATAGTTGTCACGTCGCTCTCGGCTCCAAGACAGGTATATATTTTAAGTATAAATATTACATTAATACAGAGATATATGCTGTTAAATTAAATGTTCTCAAATCAATCAAATTTAAACCAATTTCTTGAGTTAAATAATTTCTTGTTATTTTAAACTTCTAAACTTCTCTGCCGAATTGTATTATTTTGACACAAAACATATGATTAAAAAACAACTACATCTAATCCACCAATACATTTCTGTGGTTAAATTGCTTAATTTCAAAGTAAATAACGTTTATATTAACTTATGCACTTATATAATACATAAATTATAATACATAAATTATAAAATATTAAATTTGAATCAATGTTTCTTAAGATAAATTGTTTAAATAATAAGACAATCTAAACTACATGAATAAATTAAATAAGTACTTCAAAAAAAGTCAATGCAATCAAGGCTAATACCTAATAATATATATTTTTTCATGTAAATTCTAAATTCGTAATGTTGGAATTGAAACACGATCATATAAATTGAAGCTGAAATAATAATATCACAATTAATTGATTTGATAACGTTGCTACTAGCATTTAAAAAATCTGAACTTGAATTTACTGTTTTTAGTTAAATTAATGACATATTGTCTAATGACTTTCAGGAATGATTAAAAATACTCAAGTTATATTGGTATAATTTTACATTATGAATTTAACGGTATAATATTGATTTTATGTTAATGTTATGGACTTACAGAATATTCACAATAAAATAGTCAATGGTCCTATTCCTTTGCTATCTGTCACAAAGACAAAGATCAAGAACAATAAGAAAGGTGTGCTCGCGTCCTACTATAATCGATACCTGAATGAGATCGGATATCATTTTCTACGGAAAGCCAATGAGACTATTCAACTAGTCGAATGCGAGATATCACACAATCATGAAGAAGCCGTTTATGTGCATTCGCCTTATTGGAATATCTTCCAATCGAACCTATCCGAGATCTCGATACATATAAATAACAGCTTGATCACAGACAACGGTAAAGGGATACATCAGTTCAGCCGCGATGCAAGGCACTCCAACAATCTCTTCCACTGGATAATGCAGGATAGCACAATTGAAAGAAATCATGGTGGTGGATTCGAGGTGTTGTTACCTGATGTCTGGCAGTACAATGAGAACTTCACACACTCTCTATACTTTGGGAACAACACCTGGCGTAACAACGAACAATTTGGCTTTGTAGTGGACGGACATTTCGCGCACCTTAATATATCCTATAATCGTTTCGACAGCAATCGTTGTAAGACCGGTTTAATATCCATGCGTGGAATGGAAAAGAAGATCAGAATCGATAATAATTATATCGAGGGTAATAACGGTATTTACATGGTTGAGTTCCGAGCGGACAGCCAGTCCGAAATCCTCGGTGATATTTACGCTCGCTTTTATCGCAACGAGATTAAGCGAAATATGTACGACCTCAGCAATTTAGGATCACGTCGAACGTTTGACGACCCCAGTTATGTCGTCGGCTTCCACGGCATACAAAAAGTACAAGTACATAAAAATCTCTTCGGCGAGAATTCGCTAGATTATGAATTATTGGCAGGTATCAGGACAGCCAAGATCAACAATGAAGTAGATGTCAGGGAGAATTGGTGGGGTACTGCTAACGACACCTCTATCAGGTAATTTCATGTAAATGTACGATTTACATCTTTTACATTTGCATTCGATTCGGAGCTTATTTCAATAATTAGTTTACTTTTATGTTCTTCCGCAGACAGAGGATTTTCGACTTCGACGACTGGAACGATCACGCTGTGGCCAACTATCGGCCGTATTTGATGAGTGACTCGTTTGAAGCGTCTACTTCCGCGTGGCGGCATATAAATCGAGAGATTGACCTGAACAATTTGGGCGGTCGCATAATGGACAATCTCTCGCTGTACGCGAGACTCGAACCATACGTCATACATTCTGATATCACGGTTATGCCGGAAGCTACTCTGCATATCTACCCCGACGTCGTAATGGAATTCGCTCCTAACGTTGGCATCCTAGTTCTGGGAACGCTGAAAGCCATTGGAGTACCCGGTCACGAGATCATAATGAGACCGATAAAACGAATTGACGCGAGCGCAAATTCAATGTTTTCTAAACTGGCGCCGATGAAAGATTCCACTAATATCATGTCAATGCCGGACGAGACGATTCGTTTGTGCAAGGATGGGCATTGTTCCGTATTGCATTACGAAGGTAGATCGAAAAATCAAAAGCTATTATAAAAAAAACTTATTATTTGAATAATCTGTATGCAAAAGTAGCTATATCCAAAAACATAAAAAAATTAAATTAATATTGGAATCCTGGATTTTTCAGCTCTTTGGTTACGAATTGAACGTTTTAAAAATACTGAAACAATTACAAACTCTATAAAATTAAAAGGAGCAAAAATGAATCTAATCGCAAAAGAAATTAAATCTCTAAATTCCTACTCTATTGCAGTTACATTTATTAGTCATATTTAATAAAAATGATAGACATTATGTTCCAAAATTAATTAAAATTCTTCCATGCTTCAGCTGTGCAAAAGCAGTCATTCTACTTTAATAAATAGAAATTGTATTGTTATTTCTTATGTTATATTATACGCTTTTGTTAATTAAAATAATGAATTTTTCTTGATTTAAAAGAAGACTTTAATGATAAAATTGAAATTGCGAAAAATTATACAAGCTATATTTTGCTCTTGTCAGAAAAAAATTCGAGTGAAAATAATGACTGTTTACTTTTGCCAATAGATTATTCAGCTTTATTAGCTTTATTAGCTAGCACTTTCTATCTTATATATTTTCTGTCTTCTGATCTCACTCAGTTTCTCTTATTTTTTATATTATATTATATTATACATACCATGCAGCACAAAAATATTGCAACAACATTGCAAAAATATTTCATTGCAAGATTGCAACATTGCAACGTAAAAATGTCTGTTTTAAAAATATTAATACATAATATTGCAGCAACATTACAACATAATATATAATGCAATATTAGATTTTGCGCACAGTGGAAGAATACTTGCAATATTATTGCAGAAATATTGTAATAATGCTGCAATATTGCTTATAATATTACAACGTTACTGCAAGATTTATTATAAGATTTTGTACTATATAAATTTAAATACAATATAAAAAATTAAAAATAGGAGTTAAATGTAACATACAATGAATACAAATAAAATATTCATAATTAATTAATATATAATATATATTGCCAGTACTGAAAACCTACTACGTAACGTGAACTATAAATTTTCAGTACTGACTATGCATATCGAAACACGCCTATAAAATATAAAGATATAATTAATTATGAAATCATATTTTATTTGTATTCATTTGTTATTTGTATGTTATTTAACACTTACTTCTAATTTTTTATATTATACATCTTATATCTTATTATTATCTTATTATTATTGTCTTATTACGTCCATTGTGCATTATATTTAATCCTTACTTCTAATTGTTTTATGTCTATAAATTATATGCACAATTCCTATAAATTATAGACTTGACTATATTTATATCTTATTTCCACTAATGTATTATAGATTAATTTTAATCTCGATTCAACTTACTCTTCGGCTTTTTCTAATCTTTAGAACTAGAAAAAGACGAAAAGTAATAAGTTGAATTGAGATTAAAATTAATCTATATTGGTAGAAATGGACATTAATCGGATTTAATTATGTTTGTAATTAGAAACCAGTTCCATTTTTCAGAGGAATATAGTTATAAGATTGGTCAGTTTCATAACTACAGATGTTATAAAATCCGATTAAGTGTGCCGTGTAAAAACGTGATCATTAATTCCTATTCTTCCATTATGTCCAGATCCTTATTTTATTGAGTTATATACACAAATTAATATATACAAGTTTTAACACTCAAACTGAACTTTCTAGCAGATGTACAAATCGACACAGTGACAAGAATCATTCTTGTCTTTGTTTCTTACTGATTTTTGAACAAGGATAGGATGGCTCTTATGTCAATTTGTGTCTTTTGCTGGAAATATTTTAAAAATATTGCTGCAACATTGCTGAAGTAATATTACAAAAAGAAGTCTTCGCAATATTTCTGCAACATTGTATTGCAATATGCAACATGTAGCAGCAATGTTGCTACAAGTTTCTATGCCGTACGGGTATATATATATATATAATACTGTACATATTATAATATTATATATTGTCATTTTCATATATTTAACTGCATCTTTTCTCTTATAACAGGATTCCTAGAGTACTTTAACAGGACGACCCTTCAGTGGATCCCATTGTGCGATGATCGGTTTACCGAGCGCAACGCTCAAGTAGCATGCCGACAACTCGGTTACGACACTCTCAATGTTTACATATCGTACGATCGTAGATATGAGCTTCATCCTGGATCATTGACGCGTGTCTGGTCTTGGCCCGAACCATTGCAGGTATGATTGCTTCTTATTTGTTTGAGATCAATAAACATTGAACGTTTTATAGTGTTCCGGGAAAGAGCAAAGTCTCGAGGACTGTCAGATCAGATTGAACGGTCAGTTATTCGGTCATCGTCATGAGTGCTCGTGGAACGGAAACTTCGTCTTCCTGCATTGCGGAAAGCGAAATTTAGACGATGCGTACGATTACTGGGGCGGAATACGCATCGCGAACAGTGAATTCGAAGCTCATCTCTACGAACATCGCATCCACGACATCGTGACTCATGAAACAATTAAGCGCGTCGAATCGGTTCTCAAATTCATCAATATAACCGGTGCTGGAATTTTACATTATGAGAAATCGGCTGCTATACAGTCGATTATGAAATCTCCGGCAATAGTGCACGTAAACATAGATCGCAGCGCTTATCACGGCATAAATGTCGTATCTCCAACGCACATGGTATGCGGAATACATAATTTGTATGCAAAGAAACGCAAAGCGGAGTTTTATACTAATTCACATTAATTATTACACACATTATATATTAATTCACATTTGTGTAAATAAAACGCACAATCACATATATTTATGTATATTACAGGTGGAGTTATTATTCAACACAATTAACAATGTCCTCGGCAACGGCGTGAATATATTATCCTTGACGGGAGAAGGTCGCGAATCGGACGAGAGTACGTTTACGCCTATTAAGGATCTTAATGTTCCTTATCATTTATTCAGTATGGTCGATATATGCGATACTGCAAAAGAAATTACAATCGAGGAGCGCGTGATCGTATACTACAAATATGATAATTATCCTGTGAATTGCGTGAAGATCTTCCGCAGTGCTTACAGAGCTAAACCGTTTGGATTCAGGTACATGCAGAATTCTTTTTCATGTTCACGAAAATTATTTTCAAAAGCTGGATGAAAACTTGAATTTCCAGGCTTTTGCAATTTAATCTTTATAACTCCACTGGCAAGCCAGGCCGGCATGATAGTATAACAATGTATGACGGAGACATTTACAATATCAGCACCAAAGTGATTGGTCATTTGGAAGTTAATACTCTTGATGAGAAAAAATTGTTTAGAACGCAGAATCCTAGTATTAGTATTAGATTATTTGCTAACGGCGCTAGTAATACACATGGATTTATCGCAGAAATCGTAACTCTTCCGATATCTGCTATTGGTTTTAGTAAGTAATCTCAATGTATAACATTTTTTTCAATGTATAACATTTTATTAGCAAAAAGGAATAACCCTTGTATGCCTATTTCGGATTACTCTTCTGTAATTCTTTTATTTTTGTGATTGGCAGATCGCGATGTACAGCACAACGTTTCTTACTCTTTGATATCGAACTGTCGCGAAGGAGCTGTAAAATATGCAAGCGCCGGCGAAGTGAATGCCATAATAACGCTCGAGCGTAATCAGTTTGTGAATAATTGCGAGAAATTGTACGGTAACTTCACCACGTGTAAGTCCGCACTGTGGCTCGACGTCCAAAATACTCAATTGCTCCATTTCAGAGTAAGTACCATGTAACTTAACGCTTAAGGGTGTATCATACATATTTTCAAAATAAAAAAATTACAGATCATTTTAGATCGCATTTAAAAATAATATAAAAAAATTTAGTGGTTTGTAAAACTTGAATCAAAAATTATTTTAATAAGTAGTATTTTTTTAAGTAGTATTTTCTATGCTCTCTAATCAATTCTATAACAGAAATGTATTATAATATAATCATAAAAAAATTAAAATTTTTTTATATACGTATATAAATACTTTAAGTATTAAATATTAAAAAATAACTTTTTACTTATTTACTTTATTTGTTATTATTTTTTATTGTAGTAATATAAAAAATAACACGAAAATTCATATTCTTTATATATAATAAGTACTTAAGCATTCAAAATGATGTATTAAGTTTTATTGTAGAGATTCGTTTTTCTATAAATAAAATTTATTTATTTACAGGACAACTAATCTCTACATCGCAATGAAATTTTACATAAATTATTTTGAATAGTTAAAGTACTTATATAAAAAAATTAAATTTCTTTAAATTTCTTTAAATTTCAGTATTAATATTATTACAAAAAATAATAACAAATAACATAAATAGATTGTAAAAATGTATTGTTTAATAAAAATATATAGAATATTATACATACAACTTCTCACACACACACACACACACACACACACACACACACACACACACACAAAATTGGTATTTATAATAAATTGAATATAAATTGTTATAACTAAATATACCTAGTCAACAAAATGAGAAAAATACACTTTTTCATGTAAAAATGTAAAACTCTGAAACACAAATGTTCAAAGAAAAAATATATTTCAATATCTTAAAGTTGATATTACAAAAGAAAAAAATAAAAAGTTCAAGTATCATTATCCAAAACAATTATTCAAAAAAATTATTCAGTATCTAAAAATGATGTTTTCTTAATATGCATGAATGATCATAAAACAATGCATTTTATTATTGCTATTGTGTTAAGAAAACTTGAAATATCAATTATCGATTTTGAAAGTAGAGATTTCAAGCTTTCAAATGCTTTTTTGAATTTTTTCCTGCGATAATTTTTCACCGAGTTACGGTGTTCTGAATATTGTGCAATTTTGAGCGTGTCTAAAGTCCTATTTTTTGTTCAGTAGTGTATAATAAAACTGGGGGATTCTGTTTAAAAAATTCAACTTAATAATATTGCAGACTCCCCAAAATCAAACTCTTATCATCATTAAATACATTTTATGAGGCTCTTTGCAACTTTGTTTCTTCTTACAGTTTTAAGGGGCACATTAGGTAGCAATATTATCCTCCCTAACCTTCTCTGCAATCATAAATGTTGACAACAAATTATGTTTATCGATTTGTTGCAAATAGGGAATATACTTTATTATTATTAATATTGTTAGCAAACTTCCCTCAAATACATTCTCAGACAGCCAAATCCTATCGAAAATAAAATTCTAAAATCTTGCTACAAAATTTGAAGACAAAAGGTCGCCAAATTTGATGCAAATTTTGTTGTATTCAAAGCTGGTAGCAAATTGATGAAGTAAGGAATATGATATCAAATTATCAACAAAAACTGAGCAAACCTTGCTGACCTAACTTTACAACAAATTGTCGACGAAAATTGATTAAGATCTGTCATTATCATATACGGTCCCGTCACAAAATGAACTCGCTTCTCGTAAAAAGAAAACGCTCAGGAATCCTATAAGAAGACATATGTAAATCAAGTTGGCGAATCCTCCGAAGATTTCCAAATTCTCTTTAATGAGAATCCGAATATTTTTTTGACTATTTTATAACTTTGTCGTATGTATTTTAGAATGTGATGTTAATCAATAATTATTTATTAATTCTACATTCTAAAATACACATAACAATATTTCAAAAATAAAACTGAATTGTTTGTATTTGGCATCATTCAGTTGGGATATCTGGCTACAGATCTCGACTGTATTTAGTGCCATTCTGTTAGCATATTAATTATAAATTTGGTTTGCATTTAGTATAGATCTACGATGATATCTATTACTATTATCAAATCTGCTTTGATATTGGCTTCAATTTGATTTCAGAACATGTTCTTCAGATATGGTTTACATTGCATGTTCTATTGCGGACACAGTAAGTTCTAGTTTTGGCACTTAATTCCGTTGGAATTTATTGTCAAAAAAACGAATAATTCAAATTGAGCTCTTGAAATATTAAAACAAATAATAAATAGAGTAAAAACGGATTAACAACCTTTAATACGCGGTAATTGATACGATTATCATATATACACATATATATATATTTCGATTGTATCCCTTATGAAAATAAAAATCGGACCATAAATCGGATGTAATGGAAGACTCTAAACGAGAATGGATTGAAATTTTTTTCTATCCACATGCATATTTCAAATAGCGAATACTTTTTTGGATTTAATTGAATTCAATTGGATTCAATTAGATTCAATTGGATACAATTGGATTGAAAAACTGCATTTCTTATTCAAAATTTTGAATTGAACAGTATTCACAATTGCAGAAAAAGCTAATTATTTTTAGATTGAAAGGCATAGAGATATGCGTCATGCAATTCCAATAAATGCATTCAGGATTGAAAAGCATTCATTTTAACATTCGTGAATCAATATTTCTGAAAATCTGAATCCATTTTAATTCATTTCAATCCATTCATTTGCTGGGGAGTAACAGAAGCGTGAACGAAACTTCTAGAAGGCGAAAATTGGAACAATGAAATGTAAAAGAAGTATTTACGCTTCTTTTATATTTTAATGTTCCAATTTTCGCTTTCTAGAAGTTTCGTTTATGCTTCTGTTACTTTCGCATTACATCCGACTTACGCTCTGATTATTATTTTCATCAAGGATCTATTACATAATTATACAAAAATGAACGTTTCGGCTATATTCAAGGCTATCCTCAGCAGTCTCCAATCATAGCAATACTCAGGGAATGGAAAGTTACTTTTTAAAAGTAAAAAGTTGCAATTACTCGTTGTCGAGTAGGAAAAGTAACAAGTTACCGTTATTAGTACCGATTTTTAAAAGTAATTTTAATTTGTTACAGTTATTTGAGAAAATAACTTTTCGTTACTTTTTTGTTACTTTTTTTTAAATCGACGACCGCCAAATGGGACGGGTCTTAGGGATCTCTCTAGTCTCAAACGCTATGCTGTAAAAAATTATGGAAAATTACAACTATTATATTGGATAATTTTGAGACCTACTATAATAGTTGTAAATGTCCACACGTTTGTAAATTTGCAATATGTAAATAAAAATAATTTCTTGATATATAACTAAGCAGATTGTGAAAGTACAATTGTATATGTAGTTAGGAACAATAATATGATATTTCGCATTATATATTATTATACATTTAATAACAACACGCGAAATATTTGTTATATTACGTAATATTATTAAAATTTGGATAATTACAGAAAATATTCAAAATATCCTGCTATTACATAATTTTTAATATAAAATAATTTAATATAAAATATATATTTACACAATAAAAGCAAATTTACATAATTTTTATGGAATTATATTATTTCTATAAAATTGCAGGATTTTTTATATTTATAAGGACTAATCATGTAATCTATTTTACATCTATTATATGTGTAAATTTACGAAATTTTTTTACAGTTAAGTGACTTGTATCATGTCCAATCATATACAAAGTAACGATAAAGTAACTGTAAAATTCGTTGCCAAAAAAAATGTAATTTCATTTCCGTTACAGTTATCAAAGAAAAAAAGTACTCAACTAGTACTAAAGTTACCAAAAAAGTAACTTATAACTGTAACTTCGTTATAATCCGTACAGCATAGAAACAACATTGCTGCAACATTTCAACGTTGCATATTGCAATACAATGTTGCAGAAACATTGCGAAGATTTCTTTTTGCAATATTATAGCAATGTTGCAACTTGTATATATTGATTTGTGTATAACTCAATAAAGTAAGGACCTGAGCATAATGGAAGAATAGGAATTAATGATCACATTTTTACATGGCACACTTAATCGGATTTCATAATGTCTGATAGTTATGAAACTGACTGAATGAATCTCATAACTATATTCCTTTGAAAAATGGAATGACTAATTAGTTTCTAACTACGAATATTATTAAATCCGATTAATGTCCATTTCTATTAATATAGATTAATTTTAATCTCAATTCAACTTATCTTCGTCTTTTTCTAATTCTAAAGATTAGAAAAAACGGAGAATAAGTTGAACCGAGATTAAAGTTAATCTACTTAGTGGAAGGAAACGAACATAAGATGTAAACGTAGTCAATATCTGTAATTTATATTGGGGGTACAAATTAATTCGGTCCGTTTTTTTTTTACATTCATTTCAAAACAAAATGAATGAACAGATCAATTAAAGTATTGTTCATCGCTGCCTACTACTTTTTTTCATCTCTCAGGCAAGTTTCGAATTCCATCTCGAAAAAATAACTCGTCTTTGGAGGCGATCCAATTTTGGAGCCAATTTTCTGCGAAAGAAGTGAACCGGTGACTTGCTGCATCCTTCGAAACAACCAGTAATCATAAGGAGTAATGTCCGGAGAATACGGCGGGAGCGGTAAAACATCCCATTTGAGCGTTTCCAAATATTTTTTTACGACTTTAACAACATGAGGTCGAGCGTTATCATGAAGAAGAATAACTTTATCATGTCTTTATCATATCATATTCCGGCCGTTTTTCTCGCAATGCACGGCTCAAACGAATCAATTGTAGCCGATACCGATCGCGTAATGGAATCGCCAGGCTTCAGCAGCTCATAGTAAACAAGACCCTTTTGGTCCCACTAGATACAGAGCATGATCTTCGAACCATGAATGTTCGGCCATGGTATTGATGTTGAATTCGATGGCAATGATTGACTAGGCTTAGCGTAGTATTTTTTTTTCTTGGAGTTGTCGAAGAATATCCACTTCTCATCTTCAGTCACAATCCGCAAAAAAACCTTTCCTCTGTTGTCTTTGAATCAGCTGTTCGCAAATGAAAAATCACCTTTCAACGTCTCTCGGTTTCAGTTCATAAGGCACCCAATTTCCTTGTTTTTGAATCATTCTCATGGCTCTTAATCGTACAGAAACGGCTTGTTGAGTTATCCCCAATGATTCTGCAAGCTCCTCTTGCGTTTGACTCTGATCTTCTTCGAGTAATGCCTCTAATTCTTTGTCTTTGAATTTTTTTGGCTGTCCAGAGCGAGGCTTGTCTTCAACGCTGAAATCTC
>Ga0157363_1002281_pt1 | contig 16816 bp, 10 predicted proteins | sample AttsexASBM1_FD_111477 | JGI IMG/M metagenome (GOLD analysis project Ga0157363, IMG submission 111477) | Fungus gardens microbial communities from leaf cutter ant in Ribeirão Preto, State of São Paulo, Brazil - Atta sexdens ASBM1 | ecosystem: Host-associated > Fungi > Mycelium > Unclassified ... | reverse complement strand
TTAGTTCCTTATTAGATGTATGAATATATAAATCAATCATAATAAAGAATCTTACTACGTTGCAAAGTTATTTTTTCTGAACGGAACCATTGTCTCGTTTCGCGACGATAATATAATCATCCGCGAACTTCTTCCGCGAAGTGTTGTGTCCTTCGCTTCGCAAAAGTCTTTTATAAAAAGAAATCTTCGAATCGCCATCATGCAGTTTCGCGTGACTTTCTAGCGCAAGTTTCACACCTACACGTGTGAAAACGCCCGCGTGTTAATCACGCTTCCAAAAGTCGTTAAAGCCGCTCGGTCACCGACGCCAATTATTAGATCATCGAAGTGATTAGATCATCGTAATTCGCTTATAGCTAGTTGCGTTCATCATGTCCGCCTCTGCGTTCGTTGTACCGGGATAGCCATTAAAGAAAAAAAAGCTATCTCCCTTTTTTTCCGAGTATTATACTGTTGATGTAGCACGATAATTATAAAAAGATCGAGTAGCAGTGATAATTATTGTACCGTGATTTAGGAAATTAATCTTTCAACTGCAAGACATTAAACAATTTCTCTTTTGACATTGCCAAGAGACAAATGATAAAGTACTCTGTAATTACGACATATCATTTAAATTATTTCCATATGATTAACGTAGAAATAATTAAAAAATCTTAATTAATTCTTTATTTAAAATAATCTATCTTATAATTAGACATGACGGTTATAAAACGTAATATAATAATTATAGATACCGAAAGTTCATTAAGATATAAATTATTCGCTTAGATGTGATACGTCGACATCCGGTATCAACAAGTGAGATTGAACGTATCAGTTCAAGTATCAACCGGAATTATATATAAACAGAAAATACGTGTGTGTCCATTTAATGCTGATGAACTGGGCTTTTTTGTTATTATTTTATTGCATTGAACTTTAAACCTGTTTTACACTTTTAATATTTTTATAAGATTTGATTAGGATTATTCCGCGATATAAATAAACGCAGGAAGACAACCTACGGTCAGAACCGAGTATATCGTCTACATCGCAATTTTGGAACTCAGGAGGAGTGAGTACATTCGTACTGTCGAGTACACGTCGGCACCGAAGCAGATCGGTGAAAGCACATGGTATCACGCATGTCGCGAGTTTCAAGTCGGCGGATTTTGCAATGCGCAACCGATCTGTATGTCGAGTTAGAAACCATGGTTCCGCATCGAGACACCCGCGCCGCAATCTTTCAAATGCCACATATAATATTTTTGTCACGTGAAGAGGTAATTCGTCATTTTGAAGTAATTCGAAGTTTTGAAAAAGTAACACGTATAAAAAGATAGTGGGATTTACTCGTCCCTCGGCAGTTAATATCACTAGATGGATCCTCGAGTGAAGAAATATCGGTTAATAGACAGTTAGCTTCGTTGACGGCACGTTTGCGCAATTAAGAAAGATTATTTTAAAGTTTATCAGAGTTTAGTATTTCAATGTTTTTGACTCTATATATTGTTTGTGCTTCTCAGCTTGAGCGTCTTTCAAATTCGTTCTATATAGATTGCGGAACTCATTCGGTGAGTGTCAGCTCGTTTGGCGAGTTTTCACAAGTTTCAGAAACATACATTCACTTGAGAAATAAAGGATCGTTGAATATTAAATTATTAAAATATTTGGGATCGCGCGAGAATTAGTTGCGAAGTCATTAGTTGGAGCGTTTTAACATAGTTTCGAAGTATGCAGTATATTCACGTTCGACGCAGAAAAGTTTAGAGAATGAGTTTATTTTCTCATCGAAGCGCTTGTTCTCCATGTAACTAACTACGTAACTAACCGGGAATATTGCATCGTCTTTTGTATTCGCGTTTATTTACCCGCGGGATAATTGTGCGTAGAATGAAGCGCGCCATACTGCGCCAGGAAGATCCTAGAAAGTGCTCGAATTGATAAAAAACCATACTTTCTACACGTCTATGACTTTTACACGTATCATAACTTTTTCAATTCGTTACAACGCGGATAATTCAACAAAAATCCTTCGACTTTTCGTTGACCTTTTATTCTATTGTTGCCTATGTACATTTAAACGCATATATGCACGGAAAGTACGACAGTTTTGTTATCTCAAACTTTAGGTAGATACAAATTTGTATAATATAATTTTATTAGACCAAAAAAATTATGTAGACAGTTCAAGTACTGCTGCAAAAAGTTTTAACATTTTAACAAGCTTGAGCGTCCTATGTAATTATTTTGATAGCCTAACAAAATAGCTAAGTTTTTAAATGTTTCACAAAATCGTCCTTTTTGTGCATATATTTTTATCATTATTTTTACAATTAATGATCATGTTTCGATAATCTTTACGATTAATAATCATGTTTCGGTTTACTATTCATTGATTTACTATTCATTGAAAACAATGATCTTGCAGTTATAGCGAAAATTATATCTATGAAAAATTATATGATGAAAGAACGATTTTAAAGAAAAATTTAATTATAAACAGATCTAAAAATAATTTTGTCGGATTATTAAAATTATTATGAAACTGAAAGAGATTGCTAGAATGTATAAAATCTTTAGCAGTATTGTTTATCATGCTTGAAATTATTCCTCCAAAATGTTTTGATGGTTTAACAAAGTTATTTTCAGATTTATATTTAACTAAATTTTTAGATTTTTTAGAATTGCTTCTTCCGTGTAACTAAAAAAAAAAAAAATTAATGATTAGAAAGCAATGCGGTATGAGATATGTTTTATATCTAATCAATATAGATGACAAAGACAGAATTTATGTTTGAATCACTTGTCAAATTTATCAAGAAAGTCTCTTTGTAATGTTCAGTCAGATGATAAAATATAAAAGTGACTGTGATTCTTATTTAGTAATGATTGATGTTTGAGACTTAAATATTTTTGCAGATCTAAATTTTCATTAGAATATTTTGCTATAAATATTTTGCTATAAATTCTGTGCATAAGATATATAATTTTCTACCAGATACAAAAAAATAGCGATAATTCTAGCTGATGCAGCAAAATATTTCAATGATTGCTTGATGACTTCTATAACAAGAGATTTATTTTCCTAGCTATTTTATATATTCAAAGAATTCACGTCAGGATTACGTATCGTAAAGACGTATCGTACAGATTTTTCAAGATTGCAGATTCTTCGCTTTCTCTTTTCAGAAGACCTCTGATTTCAGAACGATTTAAAATTTCGTCTGCATTATAAGTTATCGTTCGAAGCGATTTGTACAGATGGAATTCATTTCGAAATGAATTCTTATTTCTCGAAAGGAAGTTTCAATTTCGCGTCTTATCTAGACATAAAACGGCGCGATTGGCCTTCTAGACAGACGCGATTTCCGGTAATTGTTTCGCTGCTCTCGTGGTTCTTTTTTCGTGATATCGAGACGTTATATAACCAAAATATCGCGGCACTGCATGCAAAACGACGTTCTTTTTCTTGTATATATTAATTAAAAGATACATACTCGCTCTCTCCGATTTGAGATACCGATTTCCTTATCGCAGTATTTGACAAACCCGACTGATAACGGAATTGGACGCATGTTATCCGAGCGTGTTCTCCTTCGTGCTGAGCAATTGTCGTTGACATTACGATTCGTTATATGCGTGGTATTCGTGTCACAACCTTAAAAAATGATATCATTTGTTGTTATCAGCTTACGTTTACAAAAAGAATGAGAATCCCGGAAATAGTATGTCATTTCTCATGTTTTTCACGCGAGCAATGATAACAGTTGCGCGAGCCATTTAATTTTCTTTGCACTTTTTTAATATACTATTGGAAGTATACTTAACTCTTAGTACACATGATTGAGTCATTCCTGCACATTTCTTCGAAAAACTAGGAGCATTAAATAATTAATAATATTATAACGAATTATTTAATGCTATTGTAATGCTATTGTTTATATATTATATTGTTTTAAAAAAAAAAAAATATGCAACCTTACACACAGAAAAATGATTATTCAATTTATTTTCTTTCTTTTAAATAACAATTATCTTTAACAAAGAGTATTTTCTTGAGAATAATCGTAAAATATATTTATTACAAATTTTAGAAAAACTTATTATTGTGTACTCAAAAAGAATTTATTTTTTTTTTTAAGAATATTATAAAATTGATCGAAGAAGCGACTTCATATAATAAGCAAATCTAATTTGTTTTAATTTAATCATTTTGATTGAAGTATTAAACTTACTAGGATTCAGAAAATATATTTTGAATAAATGTGATGCTTGTGATGAACTTATGATAGATTACGGAATTTTTAAAATATTTGAAACAAGTAAATATTACTTATGTAGGTATAAATATTTTTCTGTATAAATATTTTCTAAAAGTATATGTAAGAGTCACACGAATAACTTATGTAGTAAAGAATCAGAAAATTATCATATTAAAGGTATAACATTAATTAGCACGTTTATTATAATATTCATGCCGTGATTCTGATCGTGTATAATTATCGAAAAATCGCTTGAGAATCATAAAGAATGAGTGTGCATAATACAGCACAGATTAATCCAACAATATTATAATATTTTAGTAATGTTACAGCAATATTGCTGCAAGTTTTGTACTATATGAGATATATATTTTATTACACGATGCTTTTATATTTTTTTAGGTATATTATACACAAATCACACACAGAAGCATCACTGCTGCAATGTTGCAATGTTGCTGGAAAGTTGCAGTGTTGCTAAAATGATCTGTACTGTATGAATAAAATAATCTGTATAATAAAATTGTTTTTCCCATATCTTTATATAGGATATCTAATATATCAAATCTAAGAATCTTTTTTATCATGCCGTTGACGCATACTTTCAACATTCGAGAAATGTCACTGATTTAGTTTCTTATGTTTTGTAGGTGAAATCCCAGCATGGCCAGCAGATGACTGTTAGCCGAGCCGATGCTCGTACTCGACTCTAATATGAGCGAAGTGGTGGCAGTGACGCCGACTGGTGGACCTACGCGCCAGGAAAGCGTGACACACATCAAACGGCACAAACTGGCCAGCTGTAATGTTCCTCTCGTGCACGGTCGGCCGAATCCGTCGATCAGTCCACGCAGCAGACTGACCACACATCAACGAAACCACAGTTTGGACTTCAGGTATCTGTTTCGATTCCGTGAATACTCGGCGAGGTCGTTCCGCGACACACGCGTGAGCTATTTGTGACGCGTCTGGCGCGCGCCTCCGACATTTCCTGGCACTTGTTGAATAAAAGCGATCGTAAATTTGCCTCATGTATGCGATCGACGCCACGGCGTCCACGACGTCGGAATTGACGATACGAGTGGAAGTTACGTCGCATATAAAACGGAGGAATACAAGCCGAGATATTTAAATTGGCAGCGGCGGCGACAGCGTCATCAATATTAATAATCACCGCAACGAATAATCGCAATCACGCGCGGTACTGTTGTATCTATTTTCCTCATTGGTCGCACTTTGTGTCGCCAACTGGAAACTGGAACTAGCCATTGTTTTGTGCAATTCTTTTTAGTCCGGAAAAATGATCTTATGGAAGAATAAATATGTACTTATAATAAGAAAAGTTTAAATATTACTTATAAAAAAGTGGTTTAATGTTCTAATAACATACTTAGATGATAAAATATAAGTTCTTTTGTAACGCAAAAAAGAAGAAAAATTATTTAAACGCAAAAATACAGTGTTTAAGGCATTAAGAAGAATAGTAATATTATAATATTAATGTGAGTGATAGTAATATTACAATATTAAAGATATTATCAAACTGTATATTTGTAAAATAAAATAGAAAATAGGCTATAAGAAGAATATATTGCTTTGTAAGATAGAGAAATTAAATAAATATATATATTAGTTATATAGGTCGTCTCATATATATAGAATATTTCTCTAAAAATTTAAAACATCTTGTATTTTTATCTTTTTTTTTATTTGTATTAAAAAAATCAAAAATACATTTGCAAAATTCGAAGTATCTATACACTACTATACAGCATATTCGAGGAAATAACAATGCATAGACTATTAATCATAAAGTTATACATCTTATTATTCTTAGATCAATGGGTATCCTATTACCGCCGGTGCCTCAGGCGACCGCAACAACGCTGACACACCATCATAGAAATCGGAGTTTGGACTCCGCTTTGCAACGGATTCCAGAAGTAGACGTTACTCCGAGTCCGGAATGCGAGAATCCCGCGCCTTCGTCGGTCTCTAAGACGATAACGGTATCATCGTCGTCCTCGGGATCATGTGGAAAGAGCGCGCGCACTGCGCGGGAACGCGAAGATCTGGCCAGTCTCGGTTCCGACGATTCTGGTATTCTCTGTGGCTCTGACAGCGGCTCGAGCGACACCACGAATGCGCCCGCTACCCGCGAATCCAGTGTGGATCATCTGCACAGCCGTGAGAGCCTCGATTCATCCGTGTCGCAGCCGGGTGACGTATATTCGGTCGATGCGGTGGACGGTATGGAGAACAGTGCCGGTGTAGTGTCAGTGTCGATGTCAGTGCCGGTGTCACCTGTAGAACTGTCCACGCGTCTCAGTGACAGTCCAGCGGCTTCTGTATCCCCTGAGAACGAGAGCAACGGTGACCGTTCTCGGTGCGAGGATGCTAAATGTTGCTCGAAGGAACCGCGATCAAACGTGAGTGTGCGAGAACGTGACAGTAGCGATCAACATAACTATCAGGAATGCGTCGATATTTATCAAGGCGCTATGCAAGTGTCGTCATCGCCGTCCGTGGCCGATACGAGCCAGAACGAATTAGCCGGAGCGGCCATGACCCTCTGTTGCGGCACGACTGCAACGCAGCAGCAAGAAGTGGAGACGGTGAAAAAGCAATCGGACACCGTCCGTCGACAAAAACAAGAGACGAAGCAACCGAAACCCTCCGAAGGCTGTCTACTGCGACTCTTCGAGAGTCAGATATTTGACATGTCCATGGCTATATCTTATCTGTTCAATTCCAAAGAACCTGGCGTTCAGAGTTATCTAGGTAAATATCAGGAAAAAATGTTTCACGTATCATATTCGAATAATGTTATTTTCATCACATATAACTTTCCAAATATCGTTTTTATGAAATAAAATTTTTTTAACGCACCATGTTGACAGTAAATATGATATATATTATAGGTAACAAGATGTTCAGCTTTCCGGATAACGATGTGGACTTTTATTTACCACAATTAGTTGTAATGTACATACAACTTCACGATGTAACAGAAGTCCTTTATCCATATCTTGTCCATAGGTAAATAGGATTTTTATTAGAAGATCGCTTGATTACTTATTTTATGAATGGCGTTATGATTCGGATGGATTGAAATTAAATGAATGTTTTGCAGATGTAGACAGTCGGCAGATTTCTCATTAAAATGTGCTTGGCTGCTAGACGCTTACAGTTCTGATGCTCATTTGCCGTCAAAGAAGAAGTCTCATGGGACCAAGTTGAAAAATCTCATTCTGTCAGATGAACTCAGGTAGGATTAATAAACAGAAAACAATGGAAAATTTTTGTATTTTGGAAATGTTGGTAGATTAATGCTTCAGGAATAATCATATATGAATTTGAAGTAAAGATTTATTTCTATGTGTAATGTTATTTAGGCCAAAGGGAAATGAGAGTCGAAAGCGTGTTGCTGGATTGCAAGTTCCTGCGCCATCACCATTGCCCTCGACACAAACTCTTACGTCACCGAATAAGAAAACCCACCAAAGATCTCAGTCCGACGCTACTGGATTATTCCAGACTATACGCCGTAGTCATTCCGGTAATTATTTAAATTAAGATGACTTGTATTTTAAACCAATAAATTATGTATCACGTGAATTATTTTCACAATGTGCGATCATTCAATATTCTTCAAAAGGTATAATAAATAAAGTAAGTCTTGGGGACCTGAGCTCTGGTCGAGCGTTTGACAACGGCTGTACCTGCTTCTATTCCTGCCAAGGTGTGGTGAACGATTTGCGAGGCCAAAAAACTGATTGTTTTTGCAATGTGAGTTATCTTGTACGAAAGTATCAAGCGTTGTACTTGAAGCTTTAATGAATTTTGTATGTTCTATAGGCACCCCGACTCGCGCCAGAACTCGAATTTATTCAAGCTCTAATATCAATTGGTAAATTGCTCGGGACTATCCCAACAAAGGAAAGTAAAACCGTTCAATTAGTGGCAGAGCTCAATACGCTTAATTTGAATCTCCCTGCGAGGGTGTGGCTTCCTCTGCACAGTACGATACCGCATCATATCGTGCGAGTTCCGCCACAATACGCCGCCGTTCTTAATAGCAAAGATAAGGTGCAGACATTTCGTTTCACTTTCTCAGCACTACTGCAAAATTTGTCACTTGAATATCGATTTCTATATTGATACTATTCTAGGCACCTTATATAATATATGTGGAAGTATTAGAGGTGGAGGATTTATATACATCGCCCGTGCCGACGAAAATAATGGGCAGCTCATTAAGGCATACTAAGTCTGAGGAGAACTTGACAGGCGGCGAACAGTCTAACATATCCACTTCAGATAGTCAACAGAATTCGGCGATACGACAAACCCCTGTAAAAAATGTCTCGCCTTATTCTGTTAGAAATACAGATGTGGCATTTAATTTCCCCGATGACGATCCTAATGATTGTTGGAGTCAGGAAGACGACGAGATCACACAACAGGTATATTTTATTCGAGTAACCTTATATATATATATATATCTCTTTAATTCTAATTTATATTTTAATTTTTCCATTTGTTCAGTATTTACAGCTTCGTAAACCAAAAGATCGGGATACCATATCGCAATTGAGTCAAGAATCATCCGATAGCAGAGAACCAATCTTTGTACCAGGCGACATCAAAAGAAGATTAAGCGAAATGGCAGCTACGCCGAGCGCAACTTTCAGTCATGATCCCGAGGATCCATCGGCAGCAGTTCTCAAGGAGCCATGGGAGCAGAAGCAACGACGCATAAGAGCTTCCAGCCCTTATGGGCACTTGGCATCTTGGAGATTACTCGCGGTTATCGTAAAATGCGGTGATGATCTCAGACAAGAACTTCTCGCCTCACAGTTACTCTCAATGTTGCAAAAGATTTGGCAAGACGAACAAGTGCCCCTTTGGGTACGACCATATAAGTAAGTGCGAGTTACTATTGGAAATTTTCGTCTTGTGAAAAAAGTTAATTGTTCTTCTCTCTTATTGAGGAAATAATTATTAACTGATATATAATTTGTTAATAATAATTTGTTAAATTCGTTGTATAATAATATTCGATGATTCTGCTCTTGAATGACAATTTGATTTTTTGTCACAGAATACTATGTCTGTCAAACGACAGTGGTCTGATTGAACCTATCCTGAACACCGTCTCACTCCATCAAGTAAAGAAGCAGTGCCAATTAACACTTTTCCAATATTTCGAACGAGAATTCGGCCCTTTTACCTCAGAAACGTTCCGTATGGCGCAGAGAAATTTTATTCAGAGCTGTGCCGCGTATTGCCTCGTCAGCTATCTTATTCAAGTAAAAGATCGTCACAATGGCAATATTTTGTTGCACAGTGATGGTCATCTAATCCACATAGATTTTGGATTCATTTTGTCAACTTCGCCGCGAAATCTCGGCTTTGAAACTAGCCCATTTAAACTGACGCCGGAATTTGTCGAGGTGATGGGTGGCAATCAATCCAAGCTCTTCGAGGAATTTAAAAGCCTCATTCTTCAAGGCTTAATTGCGGCGCGGAAGCACATGGAGAAGATAGTTAACCTCGTTGAGATTATGTTGTCGGGTAAGTAATAAAGACTGTTCGTTCATACATTTGTTGGCGTGCACTTTTAACCCGCATATTTCAATAGGTTTTATTGATTTTTTCCCGTAGGCTCTCAGCTTCCGTGTTTCCGCAGTGGTGGAGCGGCAACTGTTCAAGGTCTCAAGAATAGATTCCACCTCACATTAACGGAGGATCAATTACGTCGACATGTTGAGGATTTAGTCGAAGGCAGCATTCACTCGTGGTCCACTAAACTGTATGATCGATATCAATATTTCGCAAACGGTACTCTTTAATATCAAGATTAACTAATCTTCTCTGTCTATCACGTTTCGGTTAAAACTCTTTCGTGAGATAAAAAGGAAGGACATCAATATGTATTGTGGTACTTCTTCCACAATTTTTACATCTATTTAATAACTCTGTTGACCAATCGGCAGTTACGTGCCGGCCAGGAAGCATATAGTCAATCTATCGTGTCGAGTAATTTGTATTTCGTATATTCACAAGTTATGATAAAAATACGGTAACGTAAAAAAGACTTGATTTCATTATGTATTGCTGTTTATTCTAATTGGCTTCAGAGATATTTTCTCAATTTTTCGATAAACGTGTTTGCTTAAATTATCCTATATTTTGAGAAGCTTCTAGTTTAGTTTCAATATGTAAATAAAGACTTGTAATTTTGCGTAATGATTGTACGATAGCGGAGGAAAAGGCAGAAAGCTTTTTTTGGGCACGTGAGCTGAAATTTCGGTTGGACAACGCTGTTTTCTAGCATTCCACAAGCACAAATGACGTTTTAGAGTGGAAAAACCGCTTTCCTCTTGAACATATAGATAGCCTCGATTAGGCTAAACGTATAGAATTCGAATAGATTGCTATTCTTTGAGTTCGAGTTATTCCTTGCTTTCGTGGTGGGCAAAAACGATATGAAATATTTTTAGCAGAATTCAAAGCGATCTCGATGTTTGATAAATTAAGAAACTTCGCTAGATGAATGGAATATATGAATATCTTAAAAGAACATGAACTTAGTTGAAGGGTGAGCGCGCTTCGTTGAAAGTTAAAAATATTTATCGTCGTTTGAGAAATTAGGTGATGAAAGAAGGAAATGATCTATGAGAATTTTGGTATCCAGTTGATTACATATATTCACTATATATAACGTTTTTTGTTCGATACATTAAGACTGCTGTTGTTTACGTATGCCTCGATTGACAAATTGCGAATTAGCCGCATAGCTATCGCCGCAGTGCAGACGTGACGTCATTGACTGAGGGCGTTGGACTGCTAAATCGAGTGTAGCTTATATAAAGCGTAATTTGTTAAAGGTGCCTTATTTGTGTAGAGGAACGTGAAGATGATCAAACCTAGACACAGTGAAGTGACGTGTTAACGTGGCAATCTTAGCATGGAGCTGATTGAGCGTGAAGCGGACAATCTGTAATTTGTACATATAGCAAAGAAAAAAAATGGAGAAAAATTGCGTGGACTTTCGTAGATAATTCGCGGCAATAAAAAGAGCCTACTAAACGGTAGGGCAAAATCAACGAATTTCCATCCCCGGGGAATTCTAACGTAATTTTAGCAAGTGCGCGAGAAGGCTACGTACAAAACATAGGCTCGGACATTAGCGGGAGGCGAATACTCAAAATATTTCCTATTTCGTAGATTAGTAATTCTTCGATAAATACATCTAATTGTACACGCGGTATGAAATTAAGGACTAAGCATTATACTACAGCGAATCTTAAGGATCACATTTGAAAGTTTTTACATGTTCTTATATTACGTAAACATTTCATTCCCCCTTCCCTCTCCCTTCCTTTCCCATAGCTGTGAATGCCAGAAGCGCAGTAGCTGTGTTTATGGAGGATAATTATTTAATCGTAATTCCTCGCGTGACGTTTTACGTACATATGTCCGTTTAAGTAAATTATATAGATATATATAGATAAACTATAAAGAGATATTGTACATATATATGAAATGACAAATTTTATCTCACCTTATTATACTATATCAGTTAAGAATTTAATCGAGAATGAATGTTTTCGAAACAAAATCAAAGTTGCGGCTGGAGCCAGCCCGGAGTACCAGAGAGACCTGGGCCCTCTGACTTCCAAGTGTCTTATCTTTCTCTCTCGCTCCCGCTGTCTCTTCTTCTCTATCATAACCGTCTCACAATAGACAGGCAGACCAGAAATCGGATATGATTATAGGATGATTGAGAGAATGCGAAACTAATCCGTCGATACTTGTGACACGTTGGTGGTCTTTTATTTTTTGGTTTCGGCGGGCTCTCGTAAAAATTGTATAATATATAATACGTATAATTACGTGAAGGATATTAACATTCTCCTTGTTATATGCTGTGTAAGAATGATTGCGAAAGGATACGCAAAAGGATTGTTAATCCTTTCATCCTTGGTCGATTGAAAATAGCCGAACTTACTTCCTGTTCTATCGATACGTGAAATGTCAAGATCTCTGATTTGCCTTGATCTTTCACCTCATTACAAGCTATTGGTAATATCCATCATTGAATAAATATGAATGCGATAAAAACAAAGACAATTTATTTAGCACCCAACTGCTACTTCGCATAAATTTGTATAACTGCATATCAGTACTAGTGATGTAATGATTGATCGATGATACATCTTTCCTCATTTTATATAATAATATATTATATAATATATATATATATACGTATATATTATACAATATATCGATATTATACATAGTCTATATAATTATTTCGTATTTTATACATACATATATATTACTAATTTATATATATATTATATATACGCGTAACAAAAACGTTACTGCCTAAAATTCTTATTACTGTTATACTCATTGTCCGTTGTTTCGAGTTCAGATTCGAACTTAACGGTACATAAACACATAATCGTCGTTACAAGATATCAGTACGGTATCAGTCACGACAAAAATTGTAAATTGGAACTTTTACACATTTACATACCTCATAAAGACGCCTACAGTAGAAATAAAGCAATAAGTATGTCGCAAGTATCACAATAAGTCCTTATATTAATGGAGATCATATGGAAATACAGCCTTATATTCTAGAGAGCTGCTGCAATAAGTTAGAGGGCAAGATAGCTAGTTTGTCAAGAAGATAATAAAACGGATGGGAGAACCAGGCAAGCATCGAACGGGCGACTACGCCCATGGTGTCCGGATATTGATGAGTCAACAGAGCCAACAGTGCAGTGAACGAGCACAGACCGGCGGTAAAAAGAATGAAGAAGGGCAGTTCCTTCTTCGGATAGACACTGACATCGTGGAACGATGGCAGGAGTTCTCGGTCGGCGCATTCAGTACATGTTGGATATGGATAAAACAGATGCCCACGTTCAAGTGGATAAGGTAACATCCTGAATGTGCCCTCCCAAGTACAGTGGAGTAAATTTAGGGCACCCTCTATCTGCTTCCAATGTGCCAGATGGAAGAATGCATACGCAATCGCTTCGGAATCACCACGTTTTAGCACATGCTCGGGAGGCAAGATGAGCGGCTTCATTTCCAGGAGGTACTTGGGTACATGAGGATTGAATTCTACAGCCCGATGGATCGCCTCCACCGCCGACATCTCGGCGGTAGTCAGACCGCGTTTGCTAGCAATATCGGGTGAAAATTTGTCTGCCACCAGACGAGCCTTCAGCAACGCCGCTGTGTAGCAAATCGTTGCCGATTTTGGCAGACTGATGTCATCATACTTGGCTAGAACAGCTTGCACGTCCGCGTATGCCTGCATCTCCAATAGGGTCTCAATCAAATTCTCGTGGATATTCAATACATTCATGATGGGCGGTACCTCCTTTGTGAGATCACGAAACATCTTCACCGCTTCCTTAAGTTTTCCTAACTTCCTCGCGCACATTGCTAGTCTTCTTTTGATGTAGATTAATACATTCGTATCCCTTCTGTGTATTGCCTCAGCTATGGATCCCTGGTGTTGAGTATTCTGTGATTTCCTATAATTGTTTTCAGCCACTTTCAAAGCTTGTTTCAGGATCTTCTCCGCCTCGATGATAGTAGTGGCCTCTTCTTCCGCAAGAAGAATATAAGCTGGTGCACAATCGGGATTACGATCGAGAGCACTGTGTGCCGCTTGTATCCTCACTACTGGATTGCGCTCTCTCCAAGCTGTTTGCATGATCTCGTACTCTGCTTTACCTATATAAGAGAAGAATTTATTAGCTACGTATCTCTCAAAATATCTTATATCTAAGATCAAAAGGACAGAATTAATCTCTAATTGATCAAACATCTTGAAATTAACAATAAATATTTTTAATTTATGGCGCTTTTCAACAAGAGATACAGAAGACCTATTCTTTTAAATTCTTTTTATGCAATTCATTTGTTCTCTTTTCTTTTCTTCAATATAAAGAGAAAAGGAAGAAAGAAAAACATGGAAAAAGTTTAGCTAAAAAAAAAACAGACCTACTATAAGATAATCTTTGTGATTATATTTCATCTTTGTTTAACATTGGCAAACACAAGAATGTAATAAGTCATGTTTAAGCTGAACTTCTTACATAGTTCATCTTTACTCTTTTCTTTTTCTTCAATGTTCAGGGAAAAGGAAGAAAAATAAACAATGCAAAAAGTTCAGCTAAAAAGAACTTAAATTTTTTTGTTGGAAAGCAACCCTACTAACAAATATTTAAATTTTTCATACAGATATATTATGATTAAAATTATTATACATTTAATTCAGAATATCAACAACTGATATTTCTAAGTGTTTTTTTATAAACAAATAAGGTATGTACATTCGGATCATACCAGTATCACCTTCACAGGTAAAGAATGTCTGATGATCCTGTGCAGATAAGTTCATGTCATAATATGTGAGAGGCTCTTTGTTAGTGGCCCAATAAAATCTTTGATACTCTGCGCCTCTGAAGAGATTAATCGGATTGCGCCAGACCTTACACTCGGGCACGTTCTGATGATTGGAGGATCCTCCTGAGTTGCTGAGGCTTGTACCATTGCCATCATTAGCGTTGTCACCTCCGCCGATCCACGGCGAGATGTGGTTCAGTGACACTTGCTCGATGAACGAAGTACCATACTTCCTGAAGTACCACCATTCAAAGATGAGAATCAAACCGGAGATGAGGGACGACGTACCGGTGAGGGCGACGTAGAATTTTGGGGTTAGAGTATTCAGGAGCAATGTCGAGTCCCACATGCTGGTGAATAGCAGTGCCATTTGTACTCGCTCGAGAGAAAGAGCTCCGCGCGTTTGTTAAAAATTAGCGACGACCAGTCGTCGCTTTCCCGCCACGGTCGTCGCGAGACACCAGTGTTCACCGCTGTTTACCACACGGCGCGCGACATCCGGAACACGATGACTAACAGCAAGACTCTACGCGAACTCTCCTGTCGTGTCGCTAATCTGCTAACGTATCCAATCTGGTCCGCAAAACTCGTGTCGTGCTGAAGAGAAAATTGCTAGATGATTATTCGGTTATTCGATTCGGCACGCGTGCATCGTCACGCATCTCCTCTCAGTCCTCCACAGTTCTCCTGGCGTCTCCCGGCGCGTAGTAAATATTTTCGACCGCTGATGTCAATGCTGACAACATGCCACGATCTCATATGAAACGGTTAAATTTTTCCTCGGTCGATAAGGGATAAAATCGAAAGAAAAAGTCGCGCGCTGCAAGATGTCGAATCATGTTGATTGATAAAGGAGAAATTATCAAGTTTCTTACTGTTGCTGACTATTTAATTGCATCCAATGGCGATAGATGGCAACACAATTTTATTGTATTCGCTTTGCATTTGTTTATTCGTCACTAGATGGAGTTAGATGGTCAATCAATTAGTCCTCACTTTTTATATCTTTTTTTATATCTTTTTTTTCATGGGCAGTAAAACAAATTGTTTATATATTAATATAAATAGTTTTTTATAAAAAACTTTTTTTCAATTAAAAAAATAATTAAATTAAATTAATTAAATTAATTAATTACTTATTTATTTCAATTAATTTAATTTAATTAATTGAAAAAATTTTTTAATTTTTTTTAAAGAAATATAAAAAGCAGCAATAACAAAAAAATCTCTCTTAATTAAATCTCTCTTATTTTTATTCTAAAATTAAAAAAACTTTAACACTTCTTTCAGTACAGAACTTTTTAACAGAATAAATTATGGAAGATTTTGCTTCCCAAAAATTTTTAGAATCGCTAAAATAAATTCGATTTAGGTCTTGAAATTCTAAAATTTCAATTTCAAAGAAATAATTTGATTATCGTGAAGCACTTCTGAATTTGCTTGTATCCTGAAAATATCAAATTTAAAAGAATAATAATCATAAAAGAAGGTCTAATGTTACAGAGTTATAATCAGAGCTTGAAAGTTAATTTGGAAATAATTGTTTGTAATAATTACAACAGAGTTATAATCAGAGTTTGAAGGTCAGTAATAATTGTTTAAGTATATAACACTGATAAGCTTCAAATAAAGCAAAATTGGAAATTTGATATTTATTTTACTTTGCAATTAAAAACTCTCTAAAACTAAGTTTCATGATAATCAATTACTATTTTTTATATAATTTCTGTTTCGCCGATATTAAATTCACTAGTCTGAATTTTTTATTCAAGACTACTCAGATTCGAATAAAGCATTATGAAAAAATTACCTCATAGGTTAAATTTCATAAAAATTGAGCAAGCAATTTACAATTAAAATAAAAGAGGGTTATCTTAAATGAAATCATTGGTTCACAAAGGATTAATATTTCATTAATATTTGAATATTAAAATTAATAAATAATAATATAATAAATAATAATATGTATTAAATAATAACAAATCAATTTTAAACTTTGTCTCTACCTCGACGTTTAGTTATAGTATATGTATTTCGATATTATTCTATCTAATAATCATGAGACTGTAATCTCTCTCTCTCTCTCTCTCTCTCTCTCTCTCTCTCTCTCTCTCTCTCTCTCTCTC
>Ga0157363_1002280_pt1 | contig 16819 bp, 12 predicted proteins | sample AttsexASBM1_FD_111477 | JGI IMG/M metagenome (GOLD analysis project Ga0157363, IMG submission 111477) | Fungus gardens microbial communities from leaf cutter ant in Ribeirão Preto, State of São Paulo, Brazil - Atta sexdens ASBM1 | ecosystem: Host-associated > Fungi > Mycelium > Unclassified ... | reverse complement strand
TCTATAGGAAAACGGCGGAAGCAAAGTTGTACACTTAATACAAGGAGAGGTTTCTCAAAATTAACAAAGGGTTAAATTTAATAGTAATATAATAAAAAAAATATTTAGCAATATATTTTTGTTACACGATTTCTTTGATTTTCGTTTTGATTAGGTATGTGTTTTTATGCGTGCGTGCGTATGTACGAGGGTTGCTCCGTAAGTTTTGAGCTTCGGCAACATTTAGTGTTACCGAGCGCCATCTGACCATTCCATTCGAAAGATTGACATTTTTAACGGTTGCTATCTTCAGAACGCAAAGTCATATGATTGCGACTTGTATTGTTTACATTGATTTAAAAATTTTGTGTCAACAAAAAAATTAACTCGTGAAAATTTTAAAGCGATGATTTTTTTTATGATTTTCGACGTGGATTATCAAGGCAAGAGTGCTTCGATCAACTTACTTCGATTTTTGGCGATAAAGCTCCATCCATTGCCACTGTAAAACGCTGATACAACGAGTTCAATCGTGGAAGCATTCGCTTGCGGACGAATCTCGAGAAGTCCAAAATCGGCTTTTGTGCCGGAAAACATGCCGTGCGCGAACTGATAAAGCAAGATCGTCAAGTTACATATCGTGAGATTCAGTCATCCTTGGGCATTAATATGAGAGGAATCAATCAGATATTGCATGAAGAACTGACTGTCAAAAAGATTTGTTCGCGTTGGATCCCGCATAATTTGACAATCGCCCAAAAAAAGAATCGTGTCAATTGGTGCAAAGAAATGATCAAAAAATACAATCGCGGTGCTTCAAATGCTGTGTATAACATCTACACAGGTGATGAATCTTGGATCTATGCATATGAGCCTGAAACTAAACAGCAATCCACTGTATGGGTCTTCCAAGACGAGCCAAATCCAACGAAAGTTGTTCGAGGACGAAGCACTTCGAAGCAAATGGTCGCCTGTTTTTTTAAAATAACCAGACATGTTACAACGGTGCCTTTCGAGCAAAGTAGGACAATTAATTCTGAAAAAGCAGCCCCGATAAATAGTTCTTCATCAAGATAATGCGAGCTCTCACACATCTCGCCAAACAACTGCCTATTTGACCGGCCAAAATGTCGATCGAATTGATGGGTCCGCCGTATAGTCTTGATTTAGCACCCAATGACTTCTTTTTGTTTCTTTATGTGAAGAACAAGCTGCGTGGACAATGATTTTCGACGCCAGAAGAAGCCGTTACTACGTTTAAAAACCACATTTTGGAGGTACCTCAATCGGAGTGGAAAAAGTGCTACGAAAATTGGTTCAAACGCATGCAAAAGTGTATTGATCATCTAGGAGAATATTGAAAAACAATAAAGCCATTTTTAATTAAACATAACTGCTTTTTCATTGTTAGGCTCAAAACTTACGGAGCAACTCTCGTATGAAGATATTGTATGGCAGAAGGGAGAAGTTATAGAGAGGATAGTGAACGAATAAAAAAGAGAGGAGGTAGATCTGAGAGGGTTTGGCCTGATTTTCTTCAGACGATGATAGTATTAGCGGGTGGACATGAACGACCGGTTGACAAGGGCGAGCAATTATCGACGGCGACAGATTGAAATTATAGCGTGAACGGATTGCAATGTTTTTATTTTCTTGTACATGGGAACTCAAAAGGGAAAAAGAAAGAAAGAAAAGAATAAAAATAAAATAAAAATAAATGAATAATACAAAGAAACAAAATGAAATATTGAAATGAATTACTGTCAATCAACTGTACTGTCATATCAACTGTAACAAAACGTGCAGTTCTGGTGATCTATCCAGTATTTTTAGCCATAATTTCGATGTAAAAATATTCATTTTCGACTAGAGGTCTCCACGGGATTCTCCTGTCGACTCTTAAGGCAAGTTTTAACTGTTTTAAATACTCCTTATGATTCGAATGTATTATATATGATCGGACAAAACCTCCGGTAAAAATTACTATTTTAAATCGTTTGTATTTAATAAGAAGAGTTATGCAGTACCATTAAAAATATTTGTGAGTCTTCCGGACATTTTAAATTAAATATTTAAATGTCATGTATTTGATCGAAATATAGATTCAGGCGCTATAGTCACGGAAATTCTGTTAGGGTCTGAGCACAAGAATTGTCGTAATACTTAGACTTAAATTATAGACGTAAGTAACGCATAAGTTTTCATATATGACGTACAACTTATTACCGTGTCTCCAAGAAATGGCAATAAATCGTACATCATACGCCAAAGCTTGTGCGTTACTTACATCTACAACTTAAGTCTCTAAGTGTTATGACAATTCTTGTGCTCAAACTCTTAACATTTAGTCGCAAAAGTGCGTCGAAATGTTATCCTAACCTGATTCTGTTAAAAGGTCAGAAATCCATACAGAAATCTAGAAGAAGAAAAACCTGATTCTGTTATCAAAAATGCCCGGTTGCTGTGTTGAAAATTGCAAAAATCACAGTGAAAGAAGCTGAAGTTTTGAATAAGGGATTCCATATAATAAAAGGAAATTGTGTATTATATATTATTTCTGATATTATTTCTGATAGGTTGAAATTCTTATTCTCTGTTTTCTTTTCCCTATTCCCTTTATTATGCGAAGCACAATAACCTCATCGAGAGTCATGGAGCCAAAATAGTGACAATTCACGGTACTTTATTAATCTAATGACTTTAACCACACCATTTTCGCAACTTATATGGTAGTTTATACCAATTTTATATGAAGTATGCTCCATTTTTCATGCAATTTTAATTTATGTCTTCCTATTACTGTCAGAGCATGTCAAAGAATAACGTTTCTATTCTTAGATTGTGTGTTCGGTTGTGTGTGTGTAAGCGTATATGAGAGGAGTTTTGCGATTCGAACGCCATCTATCAAGCACCATCAATATCAATTCAATTCAAAAACTTGATTTTGTCCACATTTTTCAAAGTCTAGTTTGACCTCCTTTATACTCCAATCTCTCTAGCATTTCGGTATTCCTAAAATACGATTCCATAACTGTCTTTTAATACGCCTACCGACAGTCTCCTCTTCGTGCAGCGAGCATCCTCCATCGTCTAAAGAGCATGCAACTCACAGATCAAGATTATAATGCGATAAAAAAATATGCGAATTATTGGTTCGATCTTCATAAAGGAGTTGCAACAGTCAATTGCGGCAGTTAGGTCAGGGTTGGCCTCAGGACTTGACCAAATAGACTACTCCATAATTAAACATTTTCTCCTACCCTGTTTGGAAGAGTTCCTAAGCATCTACAATCAGTTGTTCAATGAAGATACATTCCCAGACTGGCTACAGTGGTTGTCTTCATCCCCAAATCCGGCGGAAAGTCTTAAGCTCACTGACATTCTTCCTCTTTAAGGTATTAGAAAAGATATTGGAGAATCAAATGATTTGTTGAGAATAAGGTGCTCCTGCTCTCCACACAACTCGGCTCCAACAGCTCTTGCGCAAATAATCTTGTTGCTCTCACAACTATATTCAAGGTGGATTCATTGAAGGATCTAACACCATATGTGTTTTTTTAGACATAGAAAATGCTTTGACAACGTGATATCATCTATTTTAGAACGATTTGCTCAGGGTCTTGGCTCAGATTCCCAGCCAAGACAAGGAAATTTATTAGCAACCTCCTTTTTGAATCACATTTCATTTGTTTGTGATGGCTGCATACAGGATCCGTTCAATTCCTTTAGAGACCTATAGGGCTCTTAGTCTTCTACTCTTCAATTTATACTGCTCTGAACTACTTAGGCTGCTTGTATGAGGATATTCTTATACTGCAGTACGCCGACTTCTCAACGGAGAAAAATATTGAAACGATTACTTCGGTGGAGGCTTCATTGAAAAATATCTGCCACTATCTAGAGCACAATGACCTGAGTCTGTCCTTGCCTAAATTACGGTGAATGTTGTTCACCAAGAAGAGAGACTTCTCGGATCTTTCTGTTACTATTAATGGAACTATTATCCACAAGATGTTTTCAATTGTCTTCCTTGGTGTATACCTCGACCTCAAACTTAAAGAGAAGAACCTCAACTATCTGATAAGCAAGGGCAGACTGATAATCAACATCATCTCCGTCTTGGCAGGCACTAAATGGGACTTGCACTCCAGACTCTACTCAATCTGTATAAAACTGTTTTTCATTCAGCTAGAGTATGGATGCCATGTATTCAGGCTTAGGGATAATCAGCGCGAATTTAATCAACTTGAGTGCCTGGTTAATTAAAATTTGCGTACAACATTTGGATTCAAACAATCTACTCCAATGAATATTAATATATTCATGGTCGAAATTAAGGAAGCGCCATTGAATCTGAGGTTCTCCTTCCTTCTTTCTAGATTCATAACCAGATGTCTGTCACCGAAGTACACCTCAGTCTTGAATAGTCTCAATTACTTGGAAATGATCGCTAACTTGTCTGTTAAGAGAAGACAAGCCCTCGTCTCTGTTTCTTGTTTAAGACATTACGTGCTACAAACTCGAAGGAATACATGCATAGATCCCGTCGTCCGGTAATCTGCCTACAGTCTCGAAAGCTCATCTTTTACACAGCATTTTGACGACTCAATGAATGTGTTTCGATACCGATTATACTGCCACTGGCAGTACTAAAAAATTGTTTCGCTATTACTACACAGCGTGCTGCATCTAATTCTCTTAATGATATCATAAATGATAGCTATATTGCCATTGCGACTAGTATGGCTTTCGATGTGAGGCAATTACAGGTGTCGCTTAAAGAAGCACAACGCGTCGAAACATTCGATCTAGGAAATAAAAAAAATATATATATATTATATTTAACTGTAGAAGATGTACATATATTCATTTTACCGAAAATGACTTAAATTCCATATAACATATAAATATTTATTAACTGTGTTCATGTAATTTTTAACACGAGGTCAAACTGCTTAAATTGTTGTCCAGGTATCGCAGATATTTTATGAAAAAGCTGCGCAATGACACATGCAACACCCACAACTGTCGATAGGTATAAAACTTACATAATCTGTAGTAAAACAGTTACAGAATACAGGTTCTTTTCCGATCATATCATTTATATTAAATTGGTGATCCCATAATTAGTTCATCTATTTCGGAAGAACTATCGCTGCTGTTTTCGTTCAAAATTTATTGACAATTTAGTGACATTTTATTGATATTATCCATTATCCAATTTAGTGACATTATCCATATCTTTTTTTTTACACTGTCTACTGCAAAGTCGTTCGAAATATGACGTTATAATAGTGCTGGCAGTATCATAATTTTGGAACGGCAGTGCACTGTTGTGACTTCATGATGGTTGTACTGGCAGTAAAAAGAGAACACATTCTGTATTGACTAAGGATTGCAGTAACGTTGAGGCAATTTTGCAGAATTATCTTATAAGTACTGAGCTGGGTTCTTTTCTATTTACGGACGGAAATCTGGGGATGGTCGCCGCTTCGGTGGCGGCTAGCGTCTTTTCAGCGGAGCTCAACCTATGTATTCAGCACATTGCCTCCGAAGCCTCAGTTTTCTCAGTCGAGACCTCGACCATTCTTGAATTCGATGTCATTGGCTATAACGAAGTCACTATCGGCTCGGACTCTTAGAGCGTTCTTATCTATCTTTAGTCACAAGAATGTCAACTATCTCATCTGCGAAATTAAATCTAATCTATCGCTTGGCCTCCTATGGTCGCTCTGTCTATCTATTATGGACTCCTGGTCATAAAAGAATATACGCAACGAGAGAGTTGACGCGTTCACCAATTCGGCCGCCCTTCACTGCCGTCGCCCGAAGTTTAGAGTAGAAAGTCCATACCAGGACTTTCAGGTACTCGCCAAAGATGTGCTGAGATCCAAATTTACATTTATGCTATTTAGATCATGCAGCAACGTGTAAAGGGCAGATTTACGATATATACTACAAGAACAACTCTTTTAGACATTGGTTTTATAATGAATTTTTCAAAAGGGAAGAGATCACTACGATTTCCAGGATTCGGTCAATCCATTACAACCTGGCCTACAATTTATACCGAAAGTCGCCTTTCCTGAATGTCCCTGCGATGATCCTAGACAAAACATCAATCATAATCTTTTATTGCTCGCTATGTATTGACAAATCCTGTAAACTCCGTGCATCTATTTTAAGAAAAAATTCTCTCTTTCTCTTATCAATATTCATCATATGCTCGTCAACCTTCCGCTTACCCTGTGTCGCCTCATCTGCGCCTATCTCAAATCGTTAAACTTGAACATATAGCCGCGCGTTCTGTAATTCTTTGTTACGTGTACAGGGACGGCTGGAACCTTCCTCCTGCCTCTCGGCAGGCGGCACTCCACCTGTCTCTGTTTCAGACAAATAGATCTCTGCCCTTGACTGTGGCCGGAATCGCCATTAATTCATCGGCGAGCGTCATTTACTCCGAAGAGGAAGAAGAAAAAGAAGAAGCCTATCAGATATCGTTGCGCGGATATTTTATATGGTGAAAAAGTTATGCAACAACAACTGTCGGTAGGTGTAAAACTTACATAATATATGATAAAACAATTACAGAATATAGGCTCTGATTCTTTTCCGATCATATCATTTATAACAAAATTGCTCTATTGAGCGGAAAGAGTAACTTTAAAATTGTTGTAAGATTCTTTAACATGAGAGAAGATTGATTCTTGCCTTCACTTAATTCTTGCCAAATGTAAATATATAAACAATTGCATTAAAGAATCTTACAACAATTGCAAAGCTTTACTACGTCATTGCATTATAACATGTGACAATTACATAAGACTCATAATACGTCGCTCGAAATTTATTAATGTTGTGTTATTAAATTGTTGAAACTATGCAAGGATCTATCTACAGGCAGTGCTTATTATAGTATCTTGGAGCGTATCGCACAGAAATATTATAAAAAGTCCTCGATCTTGTACAATTTATCAGTAACTATTTACTTGGTAATTACTTTATTAAAATTTAAACGTATGTATACATGTATCTTATCTCATTTAACTTTTTTACAGATTTTTTGAATAATCACAATTATTATACATTCTTTGCATTCTTATCTACGGTGTATGACATAATCTGTATCTCGTTTTGGAAAAGTTCCTATTATGAAAAGTTCTCAATGTTCTTTAATCAGCATTACTTGGTAATTATTTTTAAAAAAAAATTATTCGAATTTTTATTTAACCTATCTATCCTAACCTATCTATCCTATCTATCCTAACCTCAACTTTTGTATTATTTTATTTTACATATTTTTTAAATTACATAATTTTTACATTATTCATCTTGTACATATATCAGATACTATAATGTAACTTAATCTTTGTCCTGTTTTGCAACTTGCTACAATAAGTAGGTATATGATTTCTTTTATGGTAAAAAACATTTTTATTAAACATTTTTTCAGTAAAGTTAGATATATGCGTATATTAAATGGAAATTTTTTTCAGTTCATGATATAAATTTTTTGTAATTTTTTTCTCAATTCCTTATATTTTATTTTTTTATAATAATTTTTATAAATAATTTTTATTTATCACACTGTTCTGAAAATTTCAAATGCTCGAATCAAGAAGGCGCCAAAACATTTGCCTGTTATATAAAATCATGAATAAAAAACACAATTTTATCAAAAAGAAACATTGATTGTTGTATAGGTATACAATATTTTACTGAAGTTTTAGAAAGCTTTTTGTTTTACATTTCAATAAAGCTGTCTTATTATATATATGTATGTGTATATGTGTTTACACATATAATATATAGTTCTTAAATACAAAGTTTCTTCATTTGTTATATGTTATTAGAATGTCAAGAAAAAATAAATTAACTATTGACGATGCAATGGCAATTTTATTGGAATTCTCGGAAATCGCGGATTCTTTGGCCATAAATTATCTGATTACTCGGACCAAATTTGGAAGGAAATGAGTAAAAAATGTCAACATGCATGGAGTACTCATAACTGGATTAACATTAAATAAACATTAATAAACGAAAAATACTGTCTCTTGCAAGAAAAGAAATAGGTTTTAGCATGCTAGATCCATGAACAATTTCCATTAAAAGCAATGAAGTAAATCAATCAGTTAATATCGATGCTGTCTCATTTGATTCTACTTGTGGAAACAATTATACTTCATTTGATTTACTATTGAATTCAAACGAATGGGAACAAATTAAACCACTTGAAACGGGAAACAAGAGACCAATTATATATTAAGATTATGAATATAGACAAATGTCATTGCTGATGTATTGTTTTGCAACATCATTTGCCTTTGTGCATACACATTTGTGAGAGACGATATAAATAAATCCTCTCAAAACAAATATTATATTAGAATAGTCGGAAAATACAGAGATAAAAAATGTAACAATATCTTCAAAGGCATTGTTGAAACGGAACTATCGGTTAACCAAGGTGAACTTAGGTACATGTGAAAACCCGGGATTCTAGAGGTCAAATTCATGAAATTCTGCAGTGTCCTTTAAATGAAGAAAAGCGAAAACAAGTAGGCAAAGCAGCAATTACAGAAGGATGCTCAAATCTGCGAAAAAGAAGATTTGTGTCTTGGAGATGTTGATGTACCAATAATACCTTCATTGGATGTACTTCGACATGCTAAAAAGGAAACCATTGATGATTTAGGTTCCAAAAAAATAAAGGACGCGAGGATGTTATACAGGCAATTATCGTTTAAATTTTAAAAATCCTTATAAAGATGCTATTGCTCTGGTAAATTATATGCCATTCAAAGTGTGTTATGGCACTGGTGAACAAATCAATGTTTACAATCAATATCACAGTATGCATAAAAATTGTTCTTCTATTAGCATTGATGCAACCGGCATGTTGTTAGAAAATTAAAAAGATTATTGGAAACAAGTTCATTTTTCTATACGTAATTGCCATTTTGACAATATGTCTTTGGCAGTATATCAATTATTAACTGAATCACAAGAAACAAAGATAATTGAACGCTGGTTGAAATTGTGGTTACGCATGGTCAAATTCCGTAAGCCGATCCAAGTGGTCGTTAACTATTCCAGAGCAATGTTATTGGCTTGTTCAAAAGTTTTCAATGATGTTACTATAAAAAAAATATGTTGAAACTTGTTTCAATGCTATAGAATATGTTTCAAGAGAATATTCTCTTGAAATCCATGTAAGGATTGACATTGCACATCTAATCCATATGATTGGTTCGATGATCTACTTTAAAAATCCTATATGTGACTTCTATATTTGATACATCGCTTTAATGATAGATCAAATTTATAAGAATTTTGTTGAAATATATTACTTGTGTTGTTGTCCTTCAATATTATGAAGATTCAACTGTAAATATAAAATGGGTTAGAACAACAAATAAAAACAGCTATACAATCATGAAAAAAGTTGGAGATATTAATGAAAGAGCGTCCTACTGATATGGATAATTATTGCAAATGATCTTAAATGATAACGCATACGACATAAACAATGACAATATTAGAATTAATGAATTTTTTGAAAATATAAAAATTTCAGTGCAATCAATAATTCAGGAAGATATCATTAATAACTATTTTTATTTAAATTCATCGATCGATTGTTACAACTTGGAAAAGAATTTCCATTCTGGACAGTGTGTATATCTTTTTATACAAGTCATTCAACCACAAGCTATTGTGAGAGAATCTTCAATGATATAAAAAATGAAATATTTAAAAATTATTCACACAAAGAATTGACAATTTTATCAAAATCCAATAAATCTCCGTGATTTAATAGGAGGTAAACGAAGTTTTTCAACAAAAATGCAAAATTTTGTTGTGAACGAAAAAATAGTGTCAACTTGGAAGCCAAAAAATTTTTACCAATATTTTATAGATCAAGTGACAGCAAAAACAAACACAACTAAACTTTACAATAATATTCAGAATACAGAAATAGAACATTGTTATTTTAAATCATTTGATGATTCAGATTTATTATCAAGAGAAAATTTGCATAAAAAAGCCGAATCTATATTTTCATTTAATGGTAATGAAAGGAAAATATTTTGAATGCAGAATCAAATAATGGAAACATTGAGGAATTAATCAACAATAGATATTTACACAGAATATGATACGGAAAACTTGATATGGAAAATTTGACGTTATGAACGTTAAATTCTGAAACGGATTTAATTTTAAAAATTAGATATCATGTGGAACAATTATTGAGAGTTCAACAACTCTTAGTCAATGTTAATTATCAATGTTAATTATCAACAACAAAATAAAAAATAATTCGAGGCTAGTAGAACAACAAGCTATTGATTCTGCTACTGATTTTGAAACAAAACAATATTTCGAACATAAATCATCTCATTCAAAATTCTTTTCTGTTTATCCTGAATTAAACAATAAGTTGGTTATTAAAAATATAAAACGTTATTTAAAAAATGCTTATGTGGAACTTATAAAATTGATGGTAAAATGTATTTTTTAAGAAAAAGTTATATTTTTTTGACTCTCTTGCACAAATTGTTTTCATCACTGTCTTGGATAATCCTGGATATTTTTCGCCGAAATTTCTGATAATCTATTTTTTAAGTTTATATTAAAATTTATGAAAAATGATCCGTAATGAAATCTATAAAGAGAGATTTAAGTTATTCATACCTTTGTATGAAAATACTAAAATTAGTAAGAAAACTGAAAATCATGAGATCTGTTCTTATGATGCAGCAGTCCAATTGATGTTTGGACAAAATTATTAAATTCAATGCCAAGTTCTCGTCAAATAGAGAAATGTAATAAGTGTGGCGAGCATGAAACAGTGCAATTAACATTAATGCCTAATCATAATATAATTATACAGAAAGGATTTCGTGCTCTACAGAAAGCACTGAAGTTTCATAATATTATTTATAACAAACAATATCAATGTGGTGTTCTAACAATAAAAACTAATAGTCATATTTTCATAGAATTGGATATCAGATCTAATATCAAATCTTTTACAATATCTTGTAAAAAACATACCAACGATGCTGATATTGACAAAACAATATAGATATAATTATTTCACATATTAAAATACATATTTTTTTTAAACAATATATAGTTTAAAATCATTAAAAAATTTATGGATTGCCTCTGATATTCAAATATTACATTGTCCTGATGAAATGAAATACAAACAATGTTCACAAAATGTTGATATGATGGATCCTGAGATAATCCCTAAATTTCTTAATATTTTTGAGAAAAATATCTGTGGAAACCTCAAAAGTACAATGTATTATTAATTATTTCAATATTTCAGATTGGTAAGTATTGTTGTAGGATATCCAAATCATTTTATTGCATAGACGATTTTCAGGATTATAGGAACAATACAATTTGAACACTACAGTGAAATCTTATATACAAAATGAGACAATTGATTCTATTGCTGCAGTTTATATTATTTATTAAGATATATAATAAAAATAATAAGTTATATGTCAAATATAACGTTTCATCATATTGTACGCAAGTTACAATAATCTCCTGATGTTTCGAAATGTTTTGTCATTCAAAAATAACCTTTTTTAACATTTTTCAACATAAACATTTGCAATTAAATTTGAACAAAAAATTTTGGTCCTATGCGCTAGTCTTTTGTAATATATCTCTTCTCTGATTTCAAACTTACAGGGCATTTTACTTCCAAAATCTTCTCCTATTGCGTCAAGAGAAGCACCAATTATAGGAAAATTAGGATTTAATTCAGTAATCCAGTGCGATGCAATCGAGTTTGCAAATTTTTTTCCAATATCTTTAATAGTTCTTATCTTTAATAATTTAATCCAGTTCTAAGCGTCTTCCTCTTTCCATTGCATCGGTATCTCTTATTTTAAGAGCACTAATTATTTCTTCAACTAAAGTGCCTTGCGGTTTCTTACAATGTGCAATTTCGTAAATTCGAGATTCGATGCTGTTATTCTGTTATATCTTAATTCTTTTCACATTATAGATTGATTTTTATCTATTCCTTGTATCCTTGAATATTCTATGTATATTCTATGTATCCTTCGTATATCTTCCAAAGACTATTTCGATATACTTGCAAAGCTTAAAAAATTATCTGTGTCTTTATATGTATTAGTATTATAAAATCGTAACGCATGCATCGATAAATCTTTGTTTGATTTGAATTGTATAAAGTATCTTGAGAGTTGGCAGACGAATTTTATCTTTTCCATTTCGTGCAATCTGCACGAAAAATCCATCATTGTTTGGAAGGACTAGAACAGACTTTGATAGTAATAAATCTTTTGCTCTCATGCTTTTGACATTAGCTTCAATTTGTGCCAGGTTTCTTCCAATAACAAATAGTTGCAGTTGGTTCAATCTCTTTGCTTTGACAATGAACCCACATCAGAAATGCGATGGCATGTTTACAACCACCTGAAATATTGCATATTGAAATAGTTAATATATAATTTACTATTTCTTATTAATATTAGGTGTTCTTATTAATATTAGGAAAAAGTTCGGGTTTTTCCCGTTAGATGTAACGAGAACTTTTTCCCACACCTAATATTAATTTCAATATATCTGCTGAAGCTGCACAGTCATTATATTTAACATATTCGATTTTTTCATTTTCCTTGTCGATGAACATCGATACCGAATACAGTTTGCTGTTGACTCTATACTCCGGACACACTTTCCCTTGAATGTAACAGAAACAGCCTTCACACTTTAATTCTACAAATCCAACTGCAGAATCTCCGTAGTTTTCACCTTCAGCTCTACAAAATGTTTGTATTGGCAAAATAGAGTATATAATAAAGTTAGAATATAAGGTTAGAATTTCACTGTATGAAATAAATATGTTATTATTTAATGTATGTCGTTTCATTATATAACCTATGCATATCTATTTAATAAATACATATATGTCGCATATACTTACTTTTTAGATGTTACACTGCGGGTTTCTGCAATGTCAAACACTTTGAGAAAAAAAATCGAGAACCATTAACAGTTTCTTTAGGAAAGTTATCCAACTGTGCTTGAACGAAACCGATTTGATTTTTTTCGAGATATAATTACCGACATTGCAAATATAAATAATAATTATAATTACTTCAAGAAAATCAACCGGTTATCTCGGTTATCCCGGTAAAATATTTGGAAGTACGGAATTCTGACGTCATATATGGTCTCAATCATAGAGCGTTTCCTTCCCACAAGCATTTTTATTAATTTTTAACATTATTTATGTTTAAACTCTTATGTCTATATTATAAATTCTTTTAATTCAATATAATAGTATATAAAAATAGTTTTTAAAGAATATTTTATTTTCTAAAATTGAACCCTATTGGCGCAATGTTCATGATCGTGGTTTTATTCCGCCGATTTTGCCGTTTTCTGTTGCATAAATTTATTGGCTACAGCACAAACTCTTGCATAATACATAATGCATAGCACATAAGGGAATCAACCAATCGACATTCTTCTTTTCTGTGGAATAGGAGGAAAGGAAAGATTCTGATTCGCTTATGCACTATGCGTTATGCGTCATGCAAAAATCTGTGCTGTGATCTTGTTACTTTAGCAAGCTTCCGCTTGCGTGTACACGCACTGGCAGGAATGGTGTTCCTCAGAAAGCAGAATTTTATTTCGTATTGATGATAGCAAAGCCGTTTTCTGATTGGTTGTAGTGCGTTGTACGATTCACATCGGATTCAATGTGAATCCAGAGAATCGATTCTGTATCTTGAAACGAAATAAAAATTACAAAAATGAGCGAATTTATTAGAATATTAATAATTTCATTGATCAATCTAGTAAATTTGCTCACTTTCATAATTTTTCTTGTTGAAGATACAGAATTGACTCTCAGCAATTAATCTGAAGGAATTTATTTTATTATGTCCCATTGAGCGAAATTTGCGAATGTGGAATCAATGCGAACCGCTATTCCGGTAGATCTAAACTATTGGGTCGTTCGAAAAGTTCGTGCCGACTAACCTATATAATTTAATAAATGTATACTAAAATTTAAATCTTCTGCGTTTTAATTTTCTGGACAACCCAATAAATAAAGCAGAGAAAATTTTACTGCAGTGTCTGCAATGTATGCTTGCATCGCAATATTTTATCGGTGTGACCAACTTCTTAACCTGAATAGTCATCGATTTCAATGATTAATCATGGTTCATGAGACAGAGCGACTTTTTTTGTCAAACTTTTATTTATTTTTATGCAAAAACGCATCGATGTGCTCACAGTTTCTCAACGATATTTAGATAATCTAGACATTTAATTACATGAAAATACATCGACTAGTATTTTATTAAAAGTATTTTTATCAATATTTGATTTGAGGCCAGAAAACCCAATATTATATAGCTTTAGCCACAATCGCACTTATTCAATTTCTCCGCGATCGCGTAAGGTAAGTAATAATAATAACAATAACGTCAACAACTTCAACTTATAATCTCTGTAGTGTAGAATATGCAAAGTGTGCAGAACCGTTGCAGTGCTGGCAACGCTGATCAGGTTGCTATAGTTCCTACTCATTCTAATGAGCACATTGCAGTGAGTAGGAGACTATGATGGGAGCATGTTGGAGCATGCGACGCGACAACCTCATGTGTGATGTGACCATGCATTGTTAACACCTCATTTGCCTCTTGCGTCAAAAATTCCAAAAGGACATTACCCCCACTCTGTAGTGGCGACGATGACAACGACGTTTCATAATTTTTTCTTAATTTCTTAATAAAAGTTTCAGATTCGTGTTTTGCATTACAATATCTCCGTCCGTAGAGCACGTAGAGAAAAAATAAAAACACTTTAATTGCATACCCAACGGTTGCAATCGATTGAGCACACTTAGAACTCGATCGGTTTAACTCTTATTGAGATCCGATAATCTAGATCTTGCGCAACTTGCCGGTTCACATAAAGCCACGGTGTCGCTGCGCGTAGCTTAACGCCAAGACACTATCAGTGTCTCCAGATATGTAAAAATAATAGCATGTACTATCTCAGCTTTTTTATGTTTAGAAATATTTAATTAAATATATCTATATAATAAATAAATACCATTGTTATATATGTATATATATGTATAATTGTTAATATTTTTATCCTATAAGATAATTCAATTTCAAACACAATATAATAAAATACTCTTATTAAAATATTTTGTTTGCTATTTATACTAATATGTATGTTCATATGCTTTAAAATTTGTGTATTTTTTGTATAATTCTTCGGAATAAAAATATTATGAAGTATTGTAGTCCCTGTTGTTGTGTTTTTGACGGACGCAAAGAAATGCATGTAATTTATGTACATATTTATTAAAATAATTTTTTGTGTATAAATAGATATTACTGACGTTTCTTTCAAATATTATTTAAGGAACACACAAAAATTAAGAAAAGTCCACAAACAGTCAAAATTATATTAAGATGATTTTATTCATAGCGTTATTACGGTCAAATTTTGTAAGATCATTTTGACCTTCTCTTGAATTGGTTTGTTCTTTGAGTAATAATGATAAATGAATAAGCTAGTTCTTATAATAAATAATCTATTTTATATTGACATTGATCTTCGTGCGTAGAATCGGAGAATGAAATTCATATCAAATGGATAGTTTCAACCATTGCCTATTTGCCTATTGATGACTGTAGAACGAAAAGATGTGATGTGCCATAGAATCCGCCCAAGCTTGCGCTTATTGTAGCATAATATCGAGTGCATTTCACTTGACGTTTGCAATGCTCGGAAGCATTATTTCATCTTTGTTTAACATTTAATAAGAAGATTGAAATAATGCTCGCGAGCATTGCGAACACAAAATGAAAGACACCGTAAGGATGCGTTCAAAAACGTCACTCGAGTTGTCACATGTTGTTTTATTCCTGTTGTTCATCCAATGTTAAGGCCCGTTCTACAATCAATCGTATGTTGGAGTCGGGCGTAGTACGCATACGCATTGGATTGTCGGCTGTCGAATGAAATCGATTGTCGCAAGTCGGCTGTCATTGTCGGAATAAAAGATAGTCAATTCCCGTTTTTTACGACTAGATGAAACATAACCTTCGGACACATTTGTGTATGGATAAACAGATATTTTTATATTATTAGGTGTAGTAAAAAGAAATCCATTATTTTTGCATAAAATTGAATGGAAAAATAATGGATTTCTTTTTACTAATATACCTAATATACCTAATATATTATGGAATCACTGAATGTAGATAAAATTATTATTGATTTTGTTCGCGAAATTCATTGCTTGTATGATAAACGCGATGTGGATTTTAAAAATGTTAAGCATACAAGTAAGCGTAAAACAAGTAAGCGTAAAAGTGCTAGCGTATAATTTCTCTTTAAATTTACTAATATAACTGTGTAAAATATAATAAATAATTATTATTATAAATAGTGATTATGTAAATATATGAATTTGTAACTTGTTAAATGATTAATTATAACAATTGATCTTTAATCTGTCTGATAGAAACTTTAATTTGACTAAATAACTGTATAAAATACAATAAATAATTATTACTACAAATACTGATTATGTAAATGTGTAGATTTGTAATCTGTTAAATGACTACTAATTATAACTAATTATAATTAATTATAACAATTGATGTTTAATCTGTCTGGTAGAAACTTTAATTCGACTAAAAAATTAATAATTCAATAGTCATATTAATTATACAAATTCTTTTACGATGTTTTATTAATTTGTATATATACAAAATCATTAAGTTTTTTGTAAAGACAAATA
>Ga0157363_1002279_pt1 | contig 16820 bp, 12 predicted proteins | sample AttsexASBM1_FD_111477 | JGI IMG/M metagenome (GOLD analysis project Ga0157363, IMG submission 111477) | Fungus gardens microbial communities from leaf cutter ant in Ribeirão Preto, State of São Paulo, Brazil - Atta sexdens ASBM1 | ecosystem: Host-associated > Fungi > Mycelium > Unclassified ... | reverse complement strand
GTTTCTATGGGGTTATGTTGACAGATGCCCAAGTTTATTGTATGACGTCTATGATCTATTTATTTCGACTACCACTTACCGCTAAAGCCATTTATAGGAAAACGGCGGAAGCAAAGTTGTACACCTAATATATTAATTGTAATATTTTCTTGTTTGCGTATGTTGCGTATGTTGTTTGACTATTATTCGTTCAATTTTATTTTTTACTAAAGAAAACCAAAAGAAATGGTCGAAACATTCACATTTATGTATATAATACAAGGTGTCGCGAAATTCGAGAACAATATTTTTATAGCGTGAAACTTTGTGAAAAATTAAATCAAAAAGTTCTCTATCATTTTGCAATTTTCGCAATTTTCCAATTAGAAAATGCAGCATTGAAAAGTTAATAAATTCAGAAAAAATTTTTAGAGCTCTATGAGAAGAAAATAAACAATTTTTGTTTCTTGCTGTTTTTCAGTAAAGTTGATAATATTTGAGTAAAAAAAATTATTGAAAACCATTATTCGGCGATATTTAATATAATTAATATCTTGTCAACTATTGCGAAAATTGCAAAATAGTAGAGGACTTTTCGATTTGATTTTTCACGAAATTTCACGCTGTAATAATATTGTCTTCGAATTTCGGGACACCCTGTATATAAATTTTGTATTTAATTTTTTTGCACTAATATCTGTGTTGGCTCATCCTTTTTTTATTACATTTCTATTGAAACTCTGAGTTTTAATTCGTTTACTTTATGTTTAATAATACTGTATGCTAATCAGAAAAATACATGCCAAGTTAATTATGTATTACATTACGTTACATGCATGCAGTCAAAAAGAATCACAGATCGTATAAATCAGTTTTATTATAACGCTCTTGTCATTTTATGAGAAACCAAGATTTTCGCACGACGATTCTCATTCTCATCCGCGTAAATTACATATTATTGTTGTACTTATCGATCTTAAACTGTGGCCGTTTCTACTAATGGAAATTTATTTTAATCTTAGTTTATCTTTTTATCTTTTTCTATATATTTTTAACAAAAAACGCACTATATAAAGCGTTCATCTCCGATTTTAATGAGCTTTTAACTCAGTTCTTTTCACTGTTCTGTTTATAAAACATCTTTCTAATTTTTTTTCTCCTCCTATATATACCTCATATTTTTTCAAAATAGAGTCTTTCTTTATCTTTTTTGGTCGATATTCATAATTGATTTTTATATTTAGAATCGTCGAAGTATAATTTTAAGATGTCATAAGCCAATACCACATAGGGCATATCATCACTATGTGGTATATATTAGCATTTTAAGATATTACTTAATTAAGATGATGTTCTTGAAATAAAAATGGATTATGAAAATCTTATATATTCTTAGGTTGAAAGATTAAATTCTTAGACAATAAATAATAAGAAGGGACTACAAGCCAGATTTTTATGTATTTCAAATTCTTAGAATGTACATTTCGATCTTATTATTAGGTCATCCTCAGTGTAAAGAAATTAAATATGCAACAAATATTTGACACACATATTTGACAAAATTAATAAAACGGTTACATATAAATTACACTACATTAACAATTTATAGTTATGCAAAAAGTTGATAATATTTCTTCGTATTTATCTTCCGCGACAATGCAATGCTTTTCGTTCTGGTAATATTATCGGTTATATTCTTCCATTATAACAGTCGCAATAAGTTCATAATGATAAAAATATTGAACATGATGAATCATTAAATAAAAACGTACCAGCACACACATTCTGTTATCAAATTAATAGAATAGATTATAAAAATTAAAATAACAATGAATAATGATCGTTATATTCAAAAATTTATAGTATATACAATTCTTATTTTAATAGACAACTATTAAAGTGTGTATTAATAAATAAAATTATTGTACATATATTTCAACTGCGATTAATAAACCAGGATATAATCAGTAATTGAAACAATGGGGTCAATTTAGCAAGAAGCAAATTGAGAATTTTTCTGACAAGAATACATATATTATAATACATAAAGATCCTACAATTAAGTTAACTTCTGAATTATATTCCTTATTAGTGAAATGGAAAAAGAGTGGCTTTATTGATTCCACATATAGAAAATTATTTATTACGGATTGGTAATTTGTTTAGAATGGTTTAACTTTAAAATCCATAAGTCTGGTTATTCTCTAAGAGTAATTGTACCTTCAATTAATAGTCTTTTATACTTTCTATCCTTATTCTTGCATAACATTATTATTAATATATCGGAAGCACCTAATTTCATAAAAAAATGGCTTCCATTTAATAAAGAAATTAAATGGACATTTTGATTCTAATTACATTTTGATATCGCTTGATATAGTGTCTTTGTTCACTAACATTCTGGTAGAACTGGTGTTAAAAAAAGATGGGATTATATTTCAAAAAAGATAAAAATTCCATTAGAGGAATTTTTAACCTCCATCCGTCTGGTTTTTAATTCTATATATATTTTTTCAATAATAAAATTTATAAACAAGTTTTCGGTGCCCCGATGGATTAATCATTGTCGCCAATTATTGCAGACATAGTTATTTTAGCTGCACTAGATAATACGAATATAATACTAGAAATCTTTACTTAACTCATTACATATCAGACTGCAATTTATTATGGAGATCGGCACTGAGGGAAAATTAAATTTTTTTTGGACATTATGATTAGTAACCATAAGATTATTTTTGACAGATATAAGAAGATTACCTATTTGGGCAGAGATTTCTTAATTTTTACACCATCCTTTGTGTCATAAAAAGGTGTTATCTTTGGTTTTGTTGATAAATATTTAAATTGTCTCATCCTCCTTTCACGAAAAGAATTTGATGCTATCAATATTTTTCTAAATAATAGCTATCTTCTTCCTTTCATTTTTTTCAACAATTGAAAAAAGATTAAAATACCACACACAGAACAATAATATAAAACATAATATCCATGTCAAAGAGAAATTTTTTACAGTTCCATGCAAATCTATCTCTGAAAATTTTTTACCTATAGCATATAAATGTAATTGTAAACTGTTATATTTAATGACAAATACATTAAAAAGTCTTATAACTAGAGATAAAGATAAACTAGATCATTTAGTTAATTAAAATATATATTATATAAAATTTCTTTTATGATAAATGTGAAGGTAATTATGTAAAATAAACCAATTAAAAACAAGATTAAAAGAAGCATATTTCGGACATTAATAAAAAAAACTGATTTTCCATCGGTGATACTGACATCGTATTAATCATAATTTTAATTGGAAAAATGTAAAGCTCTTAGACAAGGAATCGTCGTACAATAAAATTGATCTCCAAAATAGATCACATTCACATTAAAAAACAAAAATTGGGATTGAATAAACAAAACAACGCGGAAGCATTACCTAATTCTTATCTATAAATTTTGCAGTCTCTTTCCCCTTCCTAGTCTTTTCTTCCCTTTCTTTTTCCTTTGTTCCTTTCCTATTTTTATTCCCCAATCTCATCTGTTCTCTTAACAAGATAATATCAAGCAACAGAATTTCGCTCACACTCGACAATACAATACAAGCAATTTGATTGAATTAGTTTTAATTTTTATTTCTGATCGCATTTGCTTCTTGCGAATTATAAATTAACTCATTGTTTCAATTACTGATTATATTCTGGTTTATTAATCGCAATTGAGGTATATATACAATAATTTTATTTATTAACACACTTTAATATAGTTGTCTATTAAAATAAGAATTGTATATACTAATAATTTTGAATATAATGATCATTTATTCATTGTTATTTTAATATCAATTGTTATCATAATATTTTATAATCTATTCTATTAATTTGATAACAGAATGTGTGTGCTAGTACATTTTTATTTAATGATTCATCATGTTCAATATTTTTATCATTATGGACTTATAGCAACTGTTATAATGAAAGAATCGATAATATTACCAGAATGAAAAGCATTGCATTGTTGCGGAAGATAGATATGAAGAAATACCAACTTTTTGTAACTATAAATTATGTGTAATTTGTATTTAACGTTTTATTTAATTTTGTTAAATTTATTTTTATTAATTTTGTTAAATTTGCGTTAATTAATCTTTACACTGAGGATGACCTAATAATAAGGTCGAAATGTATGTTCTCAGAATTTGAAATAAAAATCTAATCCCTTTTTGTTATTTATTGTTTATTATTATAGAGCCATTATAAGAGTACTTTTATTGAATTCTTAGGTTTAATAATCGAATCAATTTGTAATGAATGATGACATCACTAGCGTGTTATGATTTTTTTTACCTTATGTATAACTCATAGAAATAAATAGAAATAAATTCTTTTGTCACAAAAATGTTTACTTGATGTGTGGATATGTTACTGTTAGGTGTATAGGTACTCAAAAATATGGATTGGATCGGGTGGGTTTCGAATATTCGGGATAAAATTCTTGATTCGGGAATTAAAACTCCATTCGGGACCCGATATTCAATTTAGGATATTTTTTTGACCGATCTTAAATTTTTAAGTATTTTCATATGTATCGTATAATCAAGTTTTATAAACGTTTTCATATGTAATCAACTGCAAGAATCCACAAGGAAAAAAGCAATATGTGAAAAATTGTTTTATTTTAAATTAAAGTGTACATACAGAAAGTATAACTTTTCGACGTTTTTCGGTATTAACTTACTTCGTGGCTATAATCAGCACATCCCTAAAAATAAAAGAATTTTCTTACATTTTTGTCTCATGGTTCTTATATTTGAATCTTACGGATTCTTATACACGACACATATAAAAACGTTTCCAAAACTTAAAAATTTAAGATTGGTCGGAAAAATCTTATTCCGAACCGAATAAAGTTTCGAGTCCCGAATCAAGAATTTTATCTCGAAATTCGAATACTCGAATATTCATCCGATCCTACCTGATAATTACCATTTGACCCGAGGCTAAGGTACTTTTTATTTTCGGGTACCCGTACACACTTAATTACCACCGCATGAATTAAGATTTCTTGCATTTTTTAATAATGAAATTTGTTATCTATAAATATAAAGCTCATGTTCTATCATGCATTATCTTTTGTTCCTAATGTCCTTATACAGGGTGTCTGGAAATAATCGCCAAATATTTCATGGGCAGGTAGAGCGGACTAAACTGAGTCGAAAAGTCCTCTACCATTTTGGAAGTTTTCCCCAATAGTTAACGAGATATTAATCCTTAAAAATAGCCGAATACTATTGCGAAATGTATACGCCTACCGATCGCTTGGCGTGCGGGCCACGAGGAGTGGGGATAGCCTGGTAAGCGCGCTGTCCGAGCTATGGTGGTTGCGGCGGTGTGCGCGGTGCGGAGCGCTTGCCAGCCAATCCTCCCAAGGATACACTCGCAGTAGTATACTCGCGCCAGGCGAGTGCGCGTATTCGGTTATCTTTAAGGATTAACTATTGGGGAAATTTACAAAATGATAAAGGACTTTTCGACTCAGTTTAATCCATTCTATCTGTCCATGAAATATGTGGCGATTATTTCCAGACACTCTATAAGAACGGACCGATTTCGCTATTTCTGGTTCTCTTTTCATGATATTTTTTTTCATCTTTGTCTTTCATTTTTGTCTTACTATTAGCTATATTTGCAGAGCCTGGATTAAGATATGTCAAATGAAACACTTGCACCATTTAAATAAAAAATGTGAAGATGTGCAAAAATGACAATATAAATTTTTATGTATTTCATTTAATATTAATAGTGACTATATTTATCTGCTGTTGAGCGCTCGTGTGTATTAAATGAAAATGAAATATATGTAAGGATATAAATTTTGATAAAATGATTGACAATTTTTCGGTTATGAAAGCACATTTTTTTCTTTTGCCTCGGACAAATCGAAATATTTAATTCTGGCTCTCTAATATTTAAAAGTCATAAAAAAAAATCAATGAAAAAGAAATCGGGAATTAATATGTTGTGTGTTCAAATCAAAATAAGAAATACGTATTTTTTTTTATATTTGCTCGTATACATTTTTAGGGGGCGAAACAAAAATCAATTAGCTTTTTTTAAAGCAGTTATTGTCAAATAGAAAAGATGGAAAACAATTTTTTAATAAAAATTGAAGGATTTCAAGACTAGGTACTTTATAATAATAAAAAAATTTCTTATTTATAAAAAATAAAAAGTTGAAAAACATGAAAAAAAAAATTTCTATTATTATTGTACTTAAAATCAACTTTTAATTAAAAAATTAAATGTGTAAACATTTAAAACGGTGTTTAAATTAAAAACTTTAAGGGTAAGCGCGATATTTATATCTCGGTATATTTATATGCGCATATGCATATTTATGTGTAATTATTTTGTGTCACATATATTTACATATAATACTATTTCTGTCATATTTATATATATTATTATACTACCCGAGACATGAGAAAATACAGTATTGTATGTAAATATATGACAAAAAATCAATCATAAATATCGCGCATATAAATATATTGCGATATAAATATCGCTTACTCTTAAATTTTTTAATTTGAATACTATTTTAATCATCTATTGCTTTTCCATTTTAAATATTGGAAATTTGACACTTTTATCGTGTATCAGAAAACAGTTTTAAAGATACGTAATACTCTAATAGTACAAGGACGTTTGTAAACATTCTGCCAGCTAAAAGAAATGTCCATAAGACGTCCTTGGACTATGAAATGAATGTCTCATTATGTCTTATAGGTACATTTACTGGACGTCCAAATCTAAAGTTCTAAATACGTGCATTCATAATCCTTAGGACAATTTTATCATTTCACATACAGGCATAGGCCTCCAAAAGATGTCCTAAAGATAATTGCAGGATAAAGTGTGCTGAATTTACAAGATTAAAATATTTTACAAAATAGATCGATAAAGAAGCATAAAAGCCTCCGTAACGTAATAATGCAATTATATATTAAATCATTTTACATGTATACATCGATAGACGTTTCGATCATATATCATTTTCAATATCAAAATTAAACAGATATTTAACGCTACTTATAATATACGTCGTTACTAATCGTCTACAATTAAAATATTTATTATTAATTGTTAAATCATTATCATATGTCTATCTAGAAAGGATTCTTTGTCGATACCCAGCTTAAGCTTTATTTTTTTTTGTCCCTTTAATGCTGCGTCGTTTAATACAAAACATTCATTGTTTAATTTTTGAAATCAACTCTGATATCTCAAATTCTCACAGGAATCCCAATTTTTGTAACATTGTCACGATACACAAATCTACATGTACCTGTATATTGTAAAATTGAACGTTAAAATGGATAAAAAAACTACAAAAGATAAACTAAAATTTATAATTAATAAGATTGTTAAGAAAAATTATTTTAATAATACCTGTGAGTCAACGAAAACGCCAAAAGATATATTACAAAATTTTGTTATTAAAACTCTTCTAAGATCTCATGAAGTCATTTATCGACAATAGGACAAGTACAGAAAATATAAGCATAATGTAACTCAACTAAAATAAGGAACTGAGTGGAAAGAAGAGAATTGATTAAAGAGAGAGAAGCTGACAAAAGAAGAGAAAATATATGTCTGGCAGCTTCTCAGTATTGCTTTGCTTATTAAGCCCGGTTTTTTGTCTTTTTATAAAAATCATTTTAGAAATCAATCTTCTATAATAAAAAGGTTCCATGTCCAAAATACTCACATCATCCTAGCCAAAACTTTGATTCGTTTCCAATCTATAACTTGAAATTACTGACAAGGCAACCGAGGATTTATTAATATTTACTGAGTGTTCTTTAATTTTAGTCTTCAACTGTTGTTCGGTCTGTTCCACATAACTAATCTTTATAATCTATTTTATCTTTATAATCTATTTTATAAACTAATTCACTTATATTCATTTTTTCTAAATGATCTTTCCCTGTTTTTATAAATTATTTTAAAGAATTTATGGGTTTATAAGATGACATTCGTGCCTTTTTGGTAACAGTTTTTGAATTTGATGAAGATTTGCTAATATATAAGGGATAGAAAAATATTTTTTATTCTCAATTGTCAGCATCTCTTCTCATACTCCTTGATAGTTTATTAATTGTACTACTGATAACATTGAAAACAATATCAAAGGGGTAATCATTGTCTTATAAAATATTAGTCATTGTTTTTAAATTTTTGAACTGGAATTTTGGGTGTGACAGTGTCAAAATTTTATTATTTAATCTCGTAATCACAGCTTTTTTATGTTCAAATGGGTGATCTGAGTGAAAACTGAAATAACTTAATTTGTAGATTTGGTATATAGGTCAAACAATATGCATTCTTCCTCCAAAGTGATATCTAAGTGATATCAAAGTAATTAATCTTGTTTGTATTCTCCATCTTTATTTAAATATTAATAAATTGCAATCTTTCGTGATATAAATTAAATTTATTAAGAATTACATCTAAGAGACTGTCTCCAAAAACTCTTTCATTGGGATGGAGCTATGGCTAGAAATATAACCTTATCTTTTTTTAATGCTCAAAGTTAAATCCTTCTGTACATAAGTGAACATCGATACTACATCCAAAGATGCAAGTTTATATCCCTCATCAAATTCCGTATCATTAAATCTTAACTAATTGATAACTATTTTTATGTAACTAAAATGTTTAGGAATATTATGTTCAATATCTTGAATAAATGAAGCAAAATAGTACAAGAGACTGTCAATACAAGACACTATAATTTTTAAAGGGTAATCCTCTTTATATCTTCGGCAATGCGTAAGCTCTCGGCAGAACACTATCCACATATTTTTTTTTATAAGTATTTTATAAGTAAGTTTTTTTTATAAGTATATTGATCAATGTAATTTTATGTTCTTCCATCTTGTCGAAAAGTACGAAAAAAGTACGAACCTCCGATGTCAGTTTTTTTGTTGGATCTCTTTGTATAATCATGTAAGTATTAATATTGATGGAAAGTATTCTTTCCATCTTGGTGTTATAATCCGTGACATTAAGTGCAACTGTGATGTTGCACTTACCGGCTCTAGTGAAAAGAACATCTGGATGTTCATGGATAAATTGTTTAGTGGAGTTTTACAAAATATTATTATATTCATTAACTTCAAAAGTTGATACAAAAAAATACAATCATATCTCGCACTAAGAATACATGAAAACTCAGTACAAATAATTATGATATGTCTTTATAAACTTGGATATATACTACTTGGATATATATCGTAGAGATTGTGATTAAATTTTAAACGCGAAAAACGACATCATCTAACAATAAGTAACAAATTTAGAATATTAGAAAAATTCAAAAAAAAATTCCAAAGATTACAAACGGACTTTTAGGACTTCGGATTTGGATGTTCTGTAGATAGATGTAGGATATACGCTCTAAATCTGTAACAATGAAATTTCATTGCATTGAATCGAAATTTCATTCCAGGCATTAGTGGCAATTGAGCTAATGCTACTGCCAGTGAATTTTACTGCAAGAAATGGTAATGGAATTATTCAATAATTGGAGTGAAAATTTTACTCCAAAAAGAATTGAATTTGGAGGTTAGAATAATGATAGAATTCTCCTTTTTTTTTTGCATTAAATAATGCTTACCTATGGCAAAATGTTTGAATATATTATGCATAATCACAATCACGCAAAATAAATTTGTCTCCTATGTCTCATGTCCATCTCAGAAAATGTGTCTCGCCCATAACGACCATAAGGCTTCGTCTACAATCAAGTCAACGGTTGTCGGATGTCGTTAATCGTAAGGAGCTTCACGCAATAAAAGAAACAAAGAATAGAGAACAGAGAAAGAAGAATTTGAACCTATCAGAAACTGTGTTTTCTACAATACATGATTTCTGATAGGTAAAATTCTTATTTATATGATTGGTTAATTTCTTACGACTTATGTCTCTATTGCAGAACACGTTTTATGCGCATGCATACAACATACGACAACGTATCCTGATTGCTTGTAAACTAGGCTTAACAAATGACAAACGACATAACGGTGCGTTATATCACTAAATTTACTCGTTGCAGTAACATTCAATGCATCTTGCATTGCATTATCAACGCTTAAATCACTTTGATTGATCGAGTGAAATAACCCACTCCTTATGTAAGAATAGACAGATTAACTTCAAAGCAATGAAAAGCCACACTTAAAGTAATGACTTTGCTACACACTTTTGGCAGTAAAATTTTCATTGCTATGGGTTTAGAGTATAATGAGACACTCATTTGATAGTTCACAGGACGCCCTCAGGAGGACATTTTGTTTAGGACTTTTCAAGCGCTTATTTATTAAGGACATAAGACATTCTTGTAAGTATAATGTCCTAAACATATCTCATATACGTCCCAGGATATTCAAGACGTATTCAGGATCCTGAAGATGTTTTGCTGTTAAGGTATTTGCTTTAAAATTATATATTTTACAATCATTCACGGATTCGATTTTGAAATCTGTCAACTACTATGAGTCAATCACTCTCATATGGAATCATGCGTTATCCCGCAATTTTTAGAATCCAACAGTTCTAATGAAAGAAGGGTATTACAAAAAGTTTTCTATTTATAAAAACTCATTGGTTATCAATAATATAATTAATCAATTTAATAGTATAATTAATCAATTTATTTCTTAGATTTATACGACAATCAGTGAACCAGAGTTGGGAAGTAACACGTTATTTTTTTTGTTATTTTTTTTCGGTAACGATCGTTATTTTTTTCTATCTTTAAGAGAATCTTAAAGTCGTCTATATTATCGACTAAACCATATAATTTTTGTATAACAATTATTTTTTTTCTTTCTTACTGATTTGGAAATCCTTTTCCAAATCCAAGGCTTAAAGTAAACGCATGTGTCTGTAAGATGGAATCTATGCTGAGAACGACAAAAAATTTCGAAATTGAGATCTTTACCATTTCTTAGTCCAATATGATGTTCCAGAGCTGTCACGTGACAAGAAGTAACGATTCGTTACTTTTTGAAGTAACGATAATGCGTTACTTTTAAAAATGAACTAGTAACGATAACGAGTTGTTTTTAACAAAAAGTAATTGCAATAGTAACGCATTTTTTTAAAGTAATGTTCCCAACTCTGCAGTGAACATACTAAAATTCATTTATAACAATTATGACTAATCAAACTGCACATTGACTAAAATCAAAAATACTTTTATTAATAGAGAAATTCATAGGTAATTACAAGTTTTAAGTCAAGTTTGATCAATAAGAAGTCTGTAGTCAAAAGTTGGAATATATACTTGTATATACTTGAAGTAAGAATATATACTTGTATTACAATGATGAAGGTCTTTGGTAAGAACTGATCCATCTCGGTGAAACGCATACTCCCTCAATTTTTGCTAATCTTTGATTGGCAACAGTCGATCATAAAAAATTATTTTCTATGTCTTTATATTTTCAACAATATTCGCTTTGAACGAAACTAACTAACTTTTATCAAAAGAATATTTCTTAAAATAATATTTAAAAATGCACATGAGTGTGCATAAAAAGAATATGCGGTGTAATTCAATACCAGAAAATTTGCGACATGAACCTTGCCGTTCACTTCATCAGGGCGAGAAGCACTGTAACTAATACAGTATCAGTGCGCCTGATGAAGTGAACGGCAAGATTCATGAAACGTTGGTATTATCAATGGATAAAAACACGGTGATAACTCGCAAATCTTCTGGTATCTTTGAAGATAATACCCATGAAAGCCTAAAAAGCGTCACGCAGTGTAATTATTTATTTTTAAGATGTAATAATTTATTTTTAAGACAACGTATTAAAAGCTCATTAAAATCGGAGAAAAACACTGTGTATTTTCTTGTAAAAATTGGAGAAAAATAAAGAATACATTAAAACGAGATTAACTTTTCTATCGATGCATAATTTTTCACATTTAAAAAATTTTTTTCACTACTATGTTTCATGCTAAAATACAAAAGTGAAAATGAAATAAAATCTATGCAAAACTATTCGAAGGATGAAGTTTTTTGAAACGTCATAACGAAATTCGCGTAAAAACTTTTTATTGCTAAAAATTCGATATAGATGTTCGATGTAGATACATTAATACAGAAATGTTAAAGTTAATCTACATTAGTAAAAATAGGCATTATTTGTACAAGTGCAAGTTAAAGCAACGTAGTAACATAACATATTTCGTTTATATCGATAATTTATACGCCGCGCGTATAAATATAATACGGCACACATATATCCGTAAGATTTTAACAGAAACGTTCGTGTGTGTATATTTATACGTAAAAACACAATGACGATGCTGATGGGACTCTCGCTGTGTGCGCGATGAGAAGTGTCACCAATGAAGTCGCACAGGCGTTTTCGATTGTTAGCTCGACTCAATCCAATGCCCTGCTTTGACTCGACTCGATGTATGATGCCGAGTCGAGTCAAATCGGGAATCATGATTTCGAGTCGAAATCGATCGGATCGAAGCCCAAAGCCTTGCGATCAAAGCCAACAGATTGCATTACGATATTTCAGGTGATAAGCTGCGATAAAAACATATGCACACTTCAAATTACGGATACAACGGGGTCCCATCAGTTTCCCGCTATGCAGCGACTCTCCATAAGCAAAGGTCACGCCTTCATCTTGGTGTACTCGGTGTGCTCACGGCAAAGTCTCGAGGAGCTACGACCGATCTGGGCCGTGATAAGGGAACTCAAGGGTCAAGATATCTCACAGATACCCATTATGTTGGTAAGGACTCGTCGCAATCCCCTCCATTTGTTTCAGTTCTTTCCCCGTTGCTGAAGCCAGCAGTAAATTACAAATGAATACTTTTTTGCTCTTCTCGTTTAATAAATATATGACTTTGCAACTTTCCGTAGTTTGAATAGTCATAAAAAAATGTTATGTGCGATATTGTTTCGCGCGCATGTCGTCAACTTGATAAAAGATGTTCATCGAGCACAGAAGTTTAGTTGATATAAATTACCGCACAGTCAAGTCCGCCAGGTCTTATAAGGCATGGCGAACGAAACACATGCTTTGTAAAATATTTAAAGGGGCACAAAAATGATAACATAACTTTCTATATAATTTTAATTTATTTATTGCTAACAGTACTAACGATGACTATAATTACCCGCCATTGAGCGCTCGCTGTGTATTAAATAAAAGTCAAAACAATTTATCGAGATATTTTATTGTTGTAAGGCATTTTATATGTTATATCATCAAAAATTTTTGAAATAATGATGATGAGAATAAGTATTAGTATATATATATATATATATATATATATATATATATATATATATATACAATAGTAGATATAGTATTAGATGTATGTTTATTAAAGTTTTACTGTTTTTGCCCTTTACTTAATTTTTATCTGATAACAAGAATCTTTAGATAATTTATGTTTCAAGACAATTTCATTAAAATACAAAAAGTATTACTTCAAATGAAAAAATTTTCTATAATAAATTTTTACAAGAATTATTATTTATATAAATGTAAAATGTATTATACACACATATATTTTGATTGACTATAATTTTATTAATTATAAATATATTTTGTTTGTAACGTGTGCATGTAATCTATATCTTTGTGATATATCTGTATACATTACAAATACATAACTGTGATTATCTCTCTTATTAAATTAATATTAATATATTAACTCTCTGTCGGTCAAATTGAACTTTGAAGGTGCAATCGATATTTCGATTATCGTGAATTCTGATAGATAAATTTAAATGTATAAAAATAATTAAAATATAATTCGCGTTCTCTGATAAAAAAATTTGTTAAAATTTTTACAAGCAGACAAGAATTTTTTCCAATTTTTATACAATTCAGAACAATATAAAAAGTTGCACTAAAGATCAAAGACGCAGACTGCTGACGAAAGGTGCAAAATTCCATATAGTTGACAGAGAGTTGAATATCATTAATTTTTTTGTTTTTTATTGAATTTTTTGTTATTGGACGCATTTATTTTCTTTTATGTCAAAATGTTTATATAGTCCCGGCTCAATCGCAATGTGTTTGCATTAAATTTTACTGTGCAGTCATTGAGTGTTGATATTTTCTAAAAAAAGTTTTTTAAAAAAATTCCATCTATCAATGGCATATTAGTGTTTTAAATTCAAGATTAAAGAAGATAGTAGCTTTAAAAATTTGCCATCATCTAACAATTAATTTTTCGGATAACGTGGAAAGGAATTTGAAGAAATATTAACGTTGCAAATCTGCATTTCTTTCTATCGAAATTCGATTGACTTGTGATATATAATTTGGTTTCCTCCAAAGAGGGGATTTCTATTCCTGCATGAAGCCCTCCTATTTGAGTTTCTTTGTCGGTATTGTTTTTCTTGCGCAACTCAGCGGTTCCATCATTGATTCATCGTCCAGGTCGGGAATAAGTGCGATGAGAGTCCATCGGTGCGTGAGGTGTCGATGAGCGAGGGCGCGGCTGAGGCGGCTAACTGGGGCTGTGGCTTTCTGGAGACCTCGGCCAAGACGAATCACAATGTGGACGCCCTGTTTCGAGACCTGCTTACCCTCGAGAAGAATCGCTCGGTCTCGTTACAGCCGGTGCAGAGCAACAACGCAATAAGACTTAAGGAGAAATGTGCCGTTATGTAAAAATCCACGCTCCGATCCGCATCGCGTATATATCCGATGACGACGACAACGACGATGATGACGACGACGACGACGATAGGAGTATTTGCGATCACCCCGGCACGGCGAGGCTCTCCGGGAATGATGGATCCGTGATCCGTGATCTGTTATCCTTTGAGACGGAACCTCGCCACTATCCGCCACTGAATAATATCCCAAAGCCGGTTTCGCCAACGACGGACGACTTGTTCGCGACTCGTATCCTTGATGGCGGCTTCCGTGCGTCTCCATCAAAAGGTTTACGGCGCGTCATACCTACTTGTTATGTTCGTACGAACGCGCGGGCCTAGAGAATATCTTTGCGAAACTTCGAATTTTGAAAATAACTTTTAAGGATCCTAAGAGAGAATTTTTAGAATTTTCGATTCCGAGAACGTTTCTGGGCCTTGATGAGTCAATTAAGGGTGCGACCTGAGAAAGACAGGAGGCACTTTTAGTCGACGAATGCGAAAGAATTAACTCGAATTCATGTGTACGTTGCTCGTCGATGGTGAAGCCTTTTTATTTTTGAGTTACGATACTTTATGCAATAGACCACTCGATCGCGTATAATTTCTCCGTGCTCGATGATGTGAAAAATTACTAGAGTTCCCGTTTTTTGTTTTTGACTCCGTCATGGAATCGTCCGCGGTAATCTCGATCTGCGACGAGAATTGGCAAAAACAACGATATCAATTTTATTATCAAGAACAGTTGCATGTTTCGTTGTTATGAGAAGGCATAATTATAACAATAGCTATGTTCAGCAGAAAAAGCAGCTTTGCAACTGTTGTAAATTTCCTTAATATTATGATTGGTTTCAGATCCATTGAGAAACTAAAGGAAAGAACCAATTATATTAAAGAAGCTTATAATAGATATTAAAGAAGCTTATAATAGTTGCAATGTTGCTTTTTCTAGATATTGAACATAGCCAAGCTCACAAAATACATTGCAAACTGATCATTACTGATGCTTTCATTTCAAGACAAAAATTACTTTTTATAGGAAAAGTTTATTCCACGTTATTGTGAAAAAATCTGACTACTAGACATACTTTTTCAAAAATTTTTCTACAAATATCACATATCTACTTCTTATTTCAATAGCAATGATATAAATAAATAATAATAGTAACTGATAATGATATAAAAGTCGTAATTATTGCGAATATTGCAATCACTTCTTATCATAATTAGTTTTTCATCTAATACAAGCATCCCACACCAAGATCGTTTCTTTTGCATACAGATAAGCAACGAATTGTCATAGAAGATAGACAGATACAAGGCACGGTTTATTTGTAGATTTTTATCGCTTGCAATCGAGGCAATCCGCAACAAAGGGTGGCTATAAAAACTCTCTTTCCATAGACCAATTTATCGGATCTCTTAACTTGAAACTATTATTCAGTAAATTTGTATCAATTGTGAAAAATATTCGAGATTCCGTAGAATATAACCTAATTCGCTAAGCATTAGAAAAACGGTAAAAAACCAGAGAAAAATAACAATTAAAAGTTTCAGTAAAATATATCAAATATAAAAATCAAGAACGAATTAAATGATGAGGGCTTTAAAATAGGATTTACTCGCAGGGCTATTAATTCAGTCTGGCCTTTTTTCGCGGACCGCCTCAATTTAGCTAACGTGCTGAATCGATAATAGCCGTGACTGGTACTCTCTTCCATGAAAATTCCGCAATGCTCCGCAATCGGAGACTACCGCACGACGACTAAGGACTGGTGTAATGCGCGCGCGTGAAAGTTTTTTGTGAGAATGACGAAAGGGAGAGAGAGAGAGAGAGAGAGAGAGAGAGAGAGAGAGAGAGAGAGAGTGAGTGAGTGAGTGCGAGATCGAATGAGAGAAAGAAAGACAGAGAAAGAAAGACGATCAAAGAGTGAAAGTGCGAATGATGACGAATAACAAGTAGATAAGAGTTGTTACGAGATTGGTTTTTGTTGAATAGTTGTAAAAATTTTGTAATGACTATGCTAGCTAATTAGGATTACAAACGAGCAGCAAGCCACGACATAAGTCCACACACACACACACACACACACACGCACGCGCACACACACACATATCGTGACACCTCC
>Ga0157363_1002277_pt1 | contig 16823 bp, 9 predicted proteins | sample AttsexASBM1_FD_111477 | JGI IMG/M metagenome (GOLD analysis project Ga0157363, IMG submission 111477) | Fungus gardens microbial communities from leaf cutter ant in Ribeirão Preto, State of São Paulo, Brazil - Atta sexdens ASBM1 | ecosystem: Host-associated > Fungi > Mycelium > Unclassified ... | reverse complement strand
TGCCCCCTTGCGGAGTACGCACGTACGCATTCGAGGTTTCGTTAGAATCGACGCGCCACGGCGCTGCCGCGTATATGACCATATATGACGATTGCGTACGCGCTGTGACATAATAATGCCCAACTCATTCCAAGTGTTGTTTTCTCATTTCATCAAACGTAACGCGACACGACGATATCTTGTTTACAAATTTCACAAATACATTCCCCTTTCTCCCCGTTACTATTTTGTCGTTTTTATCGCCTTGACTTAATTATCTCCAACAAGAATTCGATAACATGTCGAAAGATAATCAAGATTTCTGAAAGCACGAGAGATCGCATTTCGGTGACGGAACGTAAATGCGACGCTTTTCGTTCTCTCGTTCGCGCTTTTCGAATGAAAAAGGAAATTCAAATAATCAAAAAATCCCGTCGACTACTGAGATCTGCGAGACGCAAAGAAACGCTTCTGCGCATTAAATCGAAACGCGAATTACTCGCGATCGATCCTATGACAGATCAACAAAATAGATTATCGTTCACCTGTGTAGAATTAGCGGTGGCGAAAACAAATCGATGCTAAAACTTACTTGGATAAATTGTATCGTGATCGCCGATTTTCCGACACCGCCCCCACCCACGACGACAAGCTTGTAGGGCTGCGCATAGCTCTGTCTGTCAGCGACTTTCGACATCTTTCTCCTCTCTCTCGCTCGCTCGCTCGTGCTTGCTTGCTCTCACTGGCGCCGCACGCGCGCGATTAAACGCTCATCCCGTGTGCGTGAAATTGACACGATACAGGAGAGACGACTCAGACGACGCGACGTGTTGCGTGCGCGGAAACGGAACGGACGTTTTTCGCGACGCCGTCCGCCAAGGCTCGACCGCGCAGCCTCGCAGACGAGGCTCACTTTTTATGGTCGGGATTCTCCCTCCGCGACGGTGTCAGTAACGTAGGTTTTACGCTGTTTTGCGAAACAGTCGCGCGTGGCGCTGCGAGTTTCGCGTTTACTTTCTGGCTATTCTCCTTTCTAACCTGAAATCCCTACTAAATTGTGAATTGTGACATTTGTGACAACTCAGCACAACTCGTCAATGATCGAATTGTGTGGAATCATTTAAATAATTATTTACATAGTACATCTTTCAAGTGATACGTAAGTGTGTTATTGTCCTGTAAACTACTGTGTTTATTAATTAGAATTTTAAATTACATTACATTTGAAAATAATTCACTGTGACATGATAATCTTTCTTGATAAAATAAAATCTTATGAATTTGACGTATAAATAATAATTTATTAAAATAGAAATTGCTTTGAAAATAATTATATATATATATATATATATATATATATTACAATAATAACAATTATATGCTATTATATGTTATTATATGTTAATCAATTCTTTTGTAGAGAATAATAAAGTTATTATTTAGCATCGATATTTTATATTGTAGATATTAAAAATGAATAGTTCGACAGACCCAAGGCGACCGGATAAAGAAGTTCGCTACAAACCACCAGGTTCAAATAATCAGTTACATATGCAAGATGACATGACTCCAGAATACATGAACGTCATAGGAATGATATTTAGCATGTGTGGCTTAATGATGAGATTGAAATGGTGTTCCTGGGTGGCACTTTACTGTTCCTGCATCAGCTTTGCCAATACGCGAGTAAGCGAAGACGCCAAACAAATCCTCAGTTGCTTCATGCTGTCGATATCGGCAGTAGTGATGTCTTACTTGCAAAATCCACAGCCTATGATACCACCATGGGCAAGCGCTATGCAGTAAATTTTTGTACAAATTTAATGTTTTGCACAGCTTACCTTAACAAATTATTTTTGTCTTATACATGAGTATTAGAATGAATGATTATTATATATATTGTATAAAGAATTTTCTTATAATGTACAAATGAATAATAATGAAATCATTGTAATAATTTATTACTCAGTATGCAATATTGAGTCCGTGTTACATTAATAATTTTCGAAATCATTTTATGATCACTCAATATTTGAATAATCTATTGCATATACACTATATACAGACGTAGCATTTTTTTTCATTGTTTATTTCTTATAAATAAATTTATATTATGTATTATATTAAAATTAATTGTATATTCTATGAATTTTCCCTAAGGGTACTATATAAATAAATATTACATTTTCTAAATATATATATATATATATATATATATATATATATATATATATATATATATGTGTGTGTTATATTGACTAGAATTTAAATGCCACCTGGTGCTTTTTTTTTTACATAAGTACAGCGACAAAATTCGAATTCTTAAGAAAGTCGCATACTTGATAGTCGCATCTTTGGACTATGTAATCGCGAAATATTCTTTCATTCGCACTAAGTATCATCATCAAACTCGAGCAACTTGATTAGAGTATATAATATTGGATTGTCCAGAAAATTCGTGCCGACTAACCTATATAATTTAATAAATGTATACTAAGATTTAAATCTTCTGCGTTTCAATTTTCCTTCAACATCGGCACGAACTTTTCGGACAACCCAATAAAAAAAATGTATTGATGATTATTACTGCGATTTGTACATTAAAGTATGATGTTTTAAGAATAGTAAAAAATTATATCAAAAAATTATACGGAACGTATGCGAGATTTGATCTTCATTTGATAGATTTATATTTAAAAATATATAAAAATCAATGGTCTCTTTGTAATTTTAATAAACGATATTAATACAAAATAGGCCATTACTGCAATATGTTGCAGTACATATTTTAATCTTAAGAGATTTAAAAATGTTGCAGAAATGCTTTTCTTTCCGATCCTAAACGAGTGGGGAATAGATTTTCTGATATGGAATTTGAAAATTTCCTCAAAAAGATAATTTCATATCACGTTTAGTTGATCAATTATTAAAATAATCGCTCGATTATTTTTCAACATTTCTTAGGAACATGCACACGTATCCTCTTATCATTGATATTTCTAAGTAATCCTGTTAGAAGAAGTTATTCTTTGTAATTGTGATTATTACAATAAGATTACAAAATTCTCTCATAATATCTCTAGTTGAAATATTTGTATCAAGATAGGACAATAATTGAAGAAAGTTCGTCTGAAAATCTATAAATCGAAAATGAATAATAAAACGTACAAAAAAACGTAAAAATGTTTTAAAGATGTTGTAATTCTAGATCTTCACACACGTCTGTTAGAATACCGTTTGGTTTGATTATTTAAGAAATTTGTAAATTGAAGAAAGAAAAGGAAGTTGGAGAAGAAAAATTTGGCACATGTATTTAAACACCTACTTCTGACTACTATTATCGTATCTCGTGGTCCTCGATTGGTTTTATTTCAATTCGCTGAGTTAACGTCATTTTACACGTAATAAATATTTTTTTTAATCGAAGTTAAAGAGAATCAAACCATACATGAATCGCGAAGAACGAAATTACTTTATTTCTTTTATCTCGATTGGCTTTTTTACTGAATGAAGACCTTCGCAATCGCATTGATTATGCCTCTTCATCTAGAATCTACGACTAGACGCTGCTCTCTCCTCGTCCCACCAACGTAATGGGATACACGTATTTTTTCCGCTTAGCGTTGAAAAATGGTGAATTGTGCTGGCCGGGAGTCGGTGTGGGCGATAAGCCTCGGAGAAGCGGTAATGAGGCGTCACCGCCCACGCCGGTAGCATCGATTCCTTTCTTCCATTCAGCACCTAAATCCGTGGCCGGTGCCATAAGTCCTTTGCACTCTGGTGAACTACGCACACTGAGGAAGACATCATTGCTACTATCACGCTGCCCAGAGGAACCCTGAAAATACAAAGTTACAAACTTGTTATGATTGTAGAAATTATTTTTTTACCGCAAGGTTTTGAGTATACATACCTTTGCTTCGTAGAAATCCAAACTGGAACCGGTCTCTTCCTCGTTATACTCCACTTGTACGCGATGCGAAGTACGGGAGACTCTCGAAGAGTGTGAGGATGTGTGAGTTGACGAATTCTCCGACAAATCGTCCCTGCAACACGCTGCTGTGCATGTTCGTTGTTCTCTGAAAGATATATTTATTTATACGAAATATGCATATACAAATTCTGATGAAAAAAAGTTCAAGACACTTGTAGGATAGATTTTTACTAACTTCATTAAAATATTTAGTAGATTGATGTATGCATAAAATTGATCTTCAGATGCCTACGAATTATTTTATTGATTGAGCGTCTAAAGATAAATAAGGAAGCCTTAAATATAAGGCTTGACTACGAATACATATACAGGGTAATAATTAGAGAAGAATCAATCCTATCAGAATTAAGAGCGATTTTTGATATTGCAGGCTCAGTTTCACAATTCATTAATTCTTAATTGAGATTTAATTTATTCCTCATCTCTATCTAATGCTAGAAATAGTTTAAACTTCGATTATAAGTGTTAACCGTGAGTTATGAAACTGGGCCTTAGAAATCTTTTCTTTGTAAGAGCTAAGTTAAATTTTGGCTTCTTTAGTAGTAAAAAGATATTCACCTTCTAACGATAACAGAGTCCCGTCGTCTCGGGACCGGCGGCGGAAGACCGGCGGCGGCCAGACTCTTGGCACTCTCGTAACTCGCCTCGCTGTTGCCACTGCTACTACCATTATTACTGCCTCCCGCATGCTCCCCCGTCCTCAGGAAGTAGTTCTTCGCTGAGAGCATCGCGTAGTGCAGATTATTCTTCAGATCGTCCGCCGCCGTCGACAAGTTTCCCGGGATCTTGGGGGTGCGTCGCATTGGCCTAGGTACCGGGACTACCGGCGACGGCGGACTGCTCGTCGATGCTTCTGACAGTGTCTCCGGTGTAGCCAAGGGTGCCGTACGCGAATCGTCCCAGCGACTCGGTCTTCTTGCCGGGAAAAGAAAGGAAAGGGTGAATTTCATCAGCAAGGAAAAGACCTGATCATTTTTCTATTCACGACACAAACGAAGTTTTATAAATTCGTATCAAAATCCAAAAGACGGCACAAGTGTTCTTACGCGTCTTCTCGGACCTTGCGTCATTTGGGAACACTTCCTGCGCGACTGTGATCTATTGGGATTTATGATCGTATTGATGCGATAACTTTGAAGTGCACGATATGTATGGTGAGGATTCGGATCTAAGCGAGAGAAGCGAGAGTGAACGAGAGCGTGAAATGAAATTACTAGATCTGAGTGAAAAGCAGGTGCGACAGGTGAATTATTTTTTTGGATTCCTGATATCTCTCTGCTCAATGATCCCTATGATTAAACGCTTTCCCTATTCATTCAAATATAAATAAATTCTTTAGAATTCGCTATACTTTCTTATAAAAATCTACTTTGCCTTTGCATTAGAGATATCTTGATTAACCTGAATATGTTCTGAATAAAATCAATAATTTCGTGTTCAGCAATTGTATTTTTTTTTTTTAGATGTCCAACAAAGATACGATAGCGTCGTCGTGCTGGTGGCCAGAGTTCAACGTCATCACTTCTATCGCTGCTATCAATCTCCTCTTCTTCGGGATTCGTTCCCGTAATCCCGATATTAATCCTTCGCGATCCGGAGCGGTGTCTAAAATGTTTGAAGAAGGAATTTTACAAAAAAAGATCGCGTAACCAGCTATCTTGAAGGATACGGTCAACAAATAATACTAGAAATAGTCAATTAGTAAAATTCTCTCTTCTGATTAGTCCAACTAAATGCTTCAAAAGAAATGAGACCAATTTCATGACATCAATTTCGATCCTTGATTATCGATGCTGCCGGATCGCGAAGGGTTCTAAGTGGTTCATCATCCTTACGGTTTGCCGTCTTCCAGCCTGGGCGTGTTGAGTAGCTCGCTGGCGAGACTGACGTACTCCCACGGGATACCTCGGGAGTCCACACTGAGTTCACGACCGGCCTGTGGTATGTCCGTCGGGCTCTGCAACGACGTGAAGCTCGTCTCCAGGCAGAGCCGGTGCGGCGGGGTGCCGGCTAAATTGCCCAAATGGTATCTGGTCGGGCTGGATGGCGACAACAGGGCTCGCATTTCCTGCTCTTGCAGCTCCAGCTCCTGGATTTCAATCGTCTGATGCTCGCGCGCCGTCTCCGACGACACCTCCGTCGAGGACGCGTGTCCGGACACTAGTCGTTGCGGTTTCGCCGGTCCCAGAGTCGTCACAACCTGGCATGACGCGAGCCACGACGTAGGATACAATCGTGCCTTTCGTTATAGAGTGTCGCGAAACTACAGGTACAAATCTCGTCCACGAATTTCTCGAGCTCGAAATCGATTTTCCCTTAGCAAACATCTCGTTATGTTTCTCTCGTTTCAATTTTCTACCTTGAATTCTCACTTGATAATTAAATGTCACGTGAAAATTGGAACAAGTTATCTCGTAGAAAAAGAGCAAGAATTCGGGAATTTGCCATTTTATTTTTCTACATTGAATTTTTCTACATCTGAATGTTTCGTAAAATTTTACTTAAATAAATTTCTTGAGTTTGAATAAAAGAAACAAGGATATGCCATTTGCTTATATCGATTTTCAAGAAATCCATTTTCTACCACTTAGTACTTCTATCAATTTATTTATAAGCGACACTTCTTTGTTTATTTCTAAACCTACGTTGCTATTCTAACGTTTCATTCATTTTTCAATTCATTTTTCAAATTTTGTACCTATAATTTGTCGACACCCTATGCGAACTTCTTTATTTGTGTGATTTTTGTAAATAAATATTTTCATTTATCCATTCTTTTTTTCTTTTACTTTTATTAATTGTTTAAATACTATTGTATTAATTATCTAAACAGAGTATATTATTGTAAATGAAGAAATCTTTATATATTTATCAAGATTTTCTTTAAAGCTTTTGAAAGCAATCCGTTGTAATTTTCGATGGCCATCGCCATTGGAGATAGCTAATATCCGTGCTTCAACCGCAAATCAACATGAACTCAATTAGCACAAGAGGCGGAAGTAACCGCGAAATGTTTAATGCGGATAATGAGAACATAATCAGAATTTAGATGATAAAGTCGATAAGATCCCAAACGGAAGTCTGGAATGAGATATTTATTTCTCACTTCGTCAAGCATAAATTTTCCTAATCACGAACTCAACTCTTCTTTTTATCTTTGCATCAAAGAAGTTAATCTGTCTAACAATTTTAAAGCATTTACGCTCCGCTCAACGATAAGAATTGCCGCATTATCCCGATTTTTCTTTTGTGGCAATGAAATTTTAATCTTTCATGTCATGTCCAACGAAGTCTCTTTTTGAAAAGATTAATCCCGAGTTTTTTCTGCTTAGCCAAAGTTCATTCAAAATATTCATTCTTCGAAAAAATTTACTTTTAACTTAGTCTTTTAAAAAATATTTCTCGTATTCCTATGATTTTTTACAATTTTATAGACATGGTAAAATATTTTTCGTGAAAGAGTAAGTGAGCGTTTAGAAGAGCTTCTTATATCTGATATTTGTTAAAAAAAAATTATATTTCTTCTTTATATTGTTATCATATCACATTGTTACTAATACTATTAATTATATTTTTTTTATGTTTTTATTTATAGTATCTATATATTTTGATTTTATGAGAAAAGGTCTGTCATCACAAAATAAGAATTTATTTTTATAAATAAAAATTAAGAGATAAAAGCTACCTTACGTATCTCGTAAGAATTTGTTAACGTCTTACTAGCAATCTTTTAGAGTCTTTTAGAGTTTGTAATAAATATACTATAAAATGATATTGTTCATATTAATTAATTATTGATTGCCTAAGTTATACGTGTATGTCACTTCCTAAACAGTTATCCTTGCAAACATCAATCGACACTACTTCCTATTGTCAATCACACCTGTTCGATCATAATAATCATCAGCATGCAGATACTCTCACCAAACTCTATTCTAGAATCAATCAGGCCAATCGACTCTAGTCGAGTGTCGAGTGCATAATGAAGATATCATCAATCATGATGCGCATGCATTTACGTGTATGCGTGTGTGTATGTATATGCGTTCTCGATTTATGATTACAAATTATGATCAATGTTGCGTCAGGAAGTGCTTACCCCTTTTGTCGGAGCGCAATAATTGAATACCTCGCCCTGAAATTGATCAAAATCTCGGATATTTCGGTTTAATTAGTACTTCGTATACCAAAATTTACATTAAACCATGACGCGAATCGAATTATTCCCGGTTTGATTCCATATTCACAGAGAATATCATTTCACACAATAATACTTGCAAAATATCTCACAATCAGTTTGATTCCACGCAAAATATATGCAAAATATTTTATTCTAATATATTCAAAGAAGAAGAATTTGGTATATATATATATATATATATATATATATATATATATATAATAGTATCATATCAAGTAACAATTATAAAAATTGATTTTCCTTGCAAAAAGAAAAAATAGCATTTTTTTCTTTTGCATATATCGTATGGAAATATGATATCTTAAGATTCAATTTTTACAATTGTTACTTAAAACCTATCATGTTTTAATCGTATAAAATAAATATTTGTATTGCTGTGTAACAGATATTTCTTTGAAATGTAAGGAAAAACGATTTGTCTTTTACGATATATCATATAAAATGAAGATGCTAGAGATAAAGAGAAGAAAACATTAAGTATATACTACTTCCGAGACGCCTCGAGAGGCACGTTTACTCTCGTACGTTTTCACGCGGATCAATTCCAGACGGATTTTGAAAATTCTCAGAGATATATCCGCGGGATATTTGAAGATCATTTATGATATTTCTACGTGAGGTGTTCGAGCTCTGGATCAAGTTCCCCGTCCAAGTACCTTGTGTCATGACGCGAGGGTGCGGTAGCGCGGGCGTCCAGTGTACCCCGATGATGGAACGTCACGATGTTCGGATGGTGATCGAGGGGAGGCCCTCTGAACTCGGTCGTCGTCGTGTCTATCACCGCGATGGTTGCAGTAGCATCGGCCCCCGGCCCCGTCGCTGCCCCCGCTTCTGCGCAGCCCCGATCTCTGCACGCCAACACCTAATCCACATCGTAGCCACCCTCAGCCACCCGCTTTGCGCTGATTTCACCACTCATTCGCTTAGCTCGGCCGATTTTTTACGGACAGATTCTTCCAAATACATTTGAAAAGGTCTCGAAATTGTTGTCTCTATTGTTTTACAATCTCCTACTAAATTGCTTCAAGGTTTCAACAAGTTTAAACGCTAAACGTCAGTGGATGTTACATCCGTCAAACCCCGATCGATAAAATAATTATAATTGTAAGTAACAGTTATTTCTCATGTTTGCCCCGAATGCATCGACTTTATATTCTCGCGGTTGTACTCCTCTTTTTTTTCGAAAACGCCTCTTGCTAGCTAATCCAAATTGATGAGCGATTAGACTCGATTAGAATCAAGTTAAACATCAATTTCCTTCTCATTGTAGATCTACGATAATAACGTGCATGCAAAAAGGATCGTTGTTGCACGATTCGCACGATTTAATCGTCTGACTTCGTTATAATGTAACTTCTTGATCCTATTTCGGGCTAAATTGCAGTTGTCTAATTGCGAGTCGGTACAACGCTTAGATAATCATATCTGATTTTCCCGTATCGGAATTTCAATTTGAACTATAGTTAGAACAATCGAACACCCCAATATCGAATCATTTAAAAAAACATTAATTTCAACATTAACTATGTTAATTATATTCTTTCTTTTGACGGTTTATTACGAAATTCTATTTTCTAATATATACGTTTGATTTGTTTGAAAAACCAAAATTGTTTAATCATGCGTATTTATCGCTAAATGTACAAGATCACCATTTAATGTTGATTGAACAGGCTATATAGTATATGTAGAGTAGATAGAACTATCTACAGCAAAAAAAGATGCGATAAAAATAATCATATTAATAAAACAAGTAAATTGCAGAATAGCAAAAACAACGATTGCGTGATGCAACTTAAACTGATAAATAACTGATAAGCGCAAACAAAGTTACTAATGACATAATGCTCAGTATTTCATATCAAACGCTCGAAATGGAACTGAGATTAGAAACGAATATTTGCAAAAAACGAATATAATTAATATATAATTTCATTATATATCTTGTTTTTTTACTTCATATTTTATTTTTAATTTTATTTCCAAGCATAGCGATACGTCAAGCATAAAAAAATTAAAAAGCTTTGATGAATGAACCACATCATTCTTGTGGTAGAAAATATTGTATTATAATTTAAAAAATCATAATTTACAAAACATAGTTATTACAGAAATCGTATACACTTACAAAACGTCCAGTGTAAAATATATTTTATTCTACATTATCATCGTGTATTTAGTACTCAATGCGATCGTTCAAATCATATTGTGTTGAAAATTTATTTAAAATGTTAAAATTATGTAATTTCAAAATGGATAAAAAGTCTATACAAAGTCAATTTGAGTAATCGTTTTCAACGATAAATGTACGACGAGAACGCGAAATATTGTTTTTGCAAAAGAGTGCTGATGTGTATCTTCATTTTTCAGTTTATATTTTAGATTATAGTCGGTTTGCGTGCAATAGCAAAACAAGAAGAGAAAATGAAAAATACAGATTGATTTATGAGAAACATAAAAAAATAATGCGCATCTTTCGTTTAACCCGCAAATCAATAACGGCCAATTGTTGTTTAATATGTAATAAATTAAATTATATAATTATAAAAATATATCGTAAAAAAATTATAAAAAATAAATAATTTTATTTAAATTATTATATAAAATTATAATTAATAATCTTAAATTAATAATCTTAAATTATATTAATTGTTTTTTATTAATTAATGAATTGAATAATAATTATATTTGCAGCTTATAATAATATTTGTTTACAACAAATATTACTGAAATGTAATGTGAGTCTATTTTGACATTCTACCATTAAGAAAATAAAATAACAATTTATATTCTATAAAATAAATAATAAATATATATATATATATATAACGATTTTTTTCTCTAGAATCAAGTGAATTGTAACTATCACTGTCCATGTTTTATAAAATAACTTCTACGTAAAATTAACGTCTTTTTGTAACAATATTGCGTGCAAACGGTAGCGGATTCATGTATCCCACTAGTTGGCTACTTTTCAACGAATTCATGCAGTATATGAGGGCATGCACATCAGTCGTGTTACTCTACTTAGGCGGATATTAGAAGTAATAACTACATGAATATTCAGCGAACGAACATTGCACGAAATAACGATATCGTAGAAATAATTAAGATATCTTGATATCAAAAACGATTACTAATTACAAGTCTCTTCAGTAATCACGATGGCGAAATCAATATCGTCGAAATCAAAGGGAGAATTAAAAAATGAAATTGAAAAATCTTTTGTATATTTACTCGTATTCTTTTTTTTCTTTTAAAATCTTTCTAAATTTTTCTTCACAATTCAATCTGATGTAGCTATCGAATTGTGTATGTTCGTTAATAACCGTCAATTTTATTTAAAAAAAAATTACGAATTATTTCGTTATCATTGATTAAATCGACCTTGCAAAACCGATCTTTCCACGCGTCCAATTAATTCTAGCAGTACGAACTTGGATCCACGAAATCCAAATAAAATTTCAAACTGCTAATTCGGAAAAAATATCTAATCTTCTTTTAACAAGTTTGCCATATAAATTTTTTATGTAAATTTTTTCATTAATTAATGACACTTATTATTTTACTCGGAGTCTGAATTTTTTAAAGAAAAGGAACAAAAAAAATACACTTTGATGAAAGTTATAAAATTTGTAGTTGGATTCATCAGATTCACTTTTTAACTCTATCCTGCTAAGTTTAATCGAACTTTTATACATCATCTTCTCTGTCGAGTTGTACTAATGTAATCAAATCTACATGCACAATTGCAGCGTTCCAAAGCGTAATTTACACTTGCGATCGCACTGGACAACGAAAGCAAAGAAACAATGTGATTATGCTAAATAATAATAAATTACACTAGAATCTACAACTATGTTCTACGCTAATTCATATAGACAAGTATCAAATAAATAATTACGCATAGAAATGCCTCGATGTTTCTTTTCTGTTTGCAACCAATAAAATAATAAATAAGTTCTCCATAGCTACTAATCTAACGTGTCACTTCACGCAAGTCTGTCACTTATAGAGTATCCTAATCATTTAAGAAGACATTTAAAATTTTTAAATCACTGAAAGAGCGGTGGTCCTTCGATACATGCGATTATTCCGCGAATCGCGAATCTAATTTCAATAATAAATGAAAAAAAAGGATCTGTCGTTAAAATTAAGATCGTGATTTGCGGGATATCTCGTCATTACGTGCGACTCGCGGAGGGCAAATCTCTGACCGCGTCAACGCGATTCTGGCAGGGTCTCTTTGCGCTCGTACACTTCTACGTCAACAATGATCGACGTACAATCAACACCTGGGCGAATGTGCGCGCGATCAACACCGTTAATAGCCTGATCTGTGGTTCTGCTTATTCGATTTCGCTGGACCTCGTTGGGGATGTCGGGTCCGTCGGCGGTTTCCTCTAAGGGCTCGTAATGACCCGGTTTCACCGATGGGGTTCGGCTCAGTGGTGTCTGCGACCGTTTTACTTGCTGCCGCACGACGCTCGCGTCCCTGCTTACCTTATTCAATGCACGTAACATGTTGTCCGGCATGTGGTCCTGTATCATCACTGGGCTGATTAGCACCTCGTCGAAATCACACGGACCAGCCCACAATGCCTGATACACTGGCTCGCGCTTGTTCAACACTTGTCTGAAATTCAATGTGAAAGAATGATTTTGAACCAACCGCGGATCAATAAACTCTACTGGTTGAAAGACCAGTTGTTTACTGTTTCGTGTATTGTTTATTCTATGATAAACTATTTTTCAGTATTATATATACTCCTTTGTAAGTAAAAAAATTATTTATTTATAATGCATTAGCAGCATAAATTAACTAAATATGTTCCTCACTATAAAAAATTAAATTTTTCACTTAGGAAAGATTTTAATGTTTTTAAGACCTTTCATTACCATGCTATATATGTACATTATTTTCCGACATTTATATGAATTTCGAGAATGAAAAATAAAAATAAAGGTATAAAAATAAAGGAATTAATTCTACGGGATATATAGCTATTTAATTACTTGCAACAGCTATTTAATTGCTTGCAACAATCATCAAAATTTATAGTTTTTGTTAAAATGGAAATCTTTGATCTAAAATTTTCAAAATTTTTCGTTGAAATCTTTTTTGGTTATATATTAAATTATATATTATTGTATTTTATTTTAAATAAAATTTCATTATAATAAAACGTCATGCTAATTTGTTTCCTACAAGAAATGAAAGAATCATTTATAACATGGACGCATGCAGCTCAATTCATGTAAGGACTATAATCACAAAAGATTATAAGAATTGAACTGTTTTAATAAATTATGGATATAAATACTAAAGCTATCAAAAATTATCAAACTCCACTTCTCTTGGCATAATATTACTGAACAAAATATTCTAATCATGCATTGTATATCCCGAGAAGACTGTATCTGAATTTTTAAAAAGAGGAAAAATTTTTTTTAATTAATCATTTCACTTGTAAATTAAATTGCACTACGAATTTTTAGACTAATTCATCTCTTTAACTTTAAGTTAATTAAAAACGAACTAATAATGTTCTCGTAAAAGCATTGCGCACAATTATTATATTTATAAAATTGGAATTTTATTATATAAAAAAAGATTGTAATTTTGTAATATCCTAATATAAGAAATATGCAATATTTATATGAAGAATAAAATTCCGATATATACAGATATACATTTTTCTCGAGATATTATAAGTGGAAATCATGGGACGAAATTCTGATATCGAAATAGTAAGAAGAAGTAACATCCTACATAAATATAGGATATAGATCCAATAGACACATGCGTGTATATCTCCAAAATGCAACAACTCAGAGCAGTAGTCCTGAAAATGTACAAACTATTTGATAGACATACCTCCAACTCGTCTCATACTTCTGCCTAAAAAGAAATAGAGGCGCGATTAACTTTTCATTTTTTTCCGGCTAGACGAAGCAAAATCGAATTCATCTCGCGTGACATAAAAAAGAAATGCTTTAGCATAATCATTCTTTTAGCATCAATAGAGATAATTTTCGGCGATAGAGAAATATATATTCAAAAGCGCGATAATAACAGAAATAAAAAAAACTATTGGAGCTGGAAACTTATTCAAATAATAAATAATATTTGCGATTTTCATGCTTACTATCGCAAAATAGAAGTATTTAATGTTTTTAATCTTGAACGAGCTCAAAGTCATTATTGCTGGTGCAATTCAATCTTCGATAAAGCAAGTAATTTTACAAAGACGTTGAGTTCTATTTTAGATCGAACTATTAACTAATACTCACTCGCCCTTGTTCGGATGATGTCGCACCACGTGTATGATTCGTCCTGGTGGATATAGGGGTCTGTGCAGAGTTAAAGCGATGCTGGAATCACTGGGTACGATGGTCTGAGCACGCGCCCGGTCCTTGTCCCGTTGGTATTCGCTGATACAACCACCGGCTTCCAGGTTGGCCGCCGACGTGGGTGTCGAGCCGCAGCCGCAGCACATCACAGAGCACGCTATTGTCTTCCACTAGAATAATTTGTGGATAAACCGATCGCTCAATTATCGATCCAGGCGTGATAAATGTTGGTCCAACAACATTTAGTGGGTGTTTTTCTTTTGTTACCTTAGGATCGACACTTCTCTTTATAGCGTTGATGAGGTCCGCCCTTAAACTTTCCATTTGCCGAAGCCCTATCCTCGGTACTACGTCCTTGCCCACCACCACGGAGGTAATAAATTCCTGCGTGTATTGCTGGGCAGGCATGCTCAACAGTCCACCAGGTGGCCCAAATGAGAAGCACATCAGATCCGGGTAATCCTGTTTTAGTAGAATCGCGAGGATCGCTGCCGTGCCAGCGCCTAATGAGTGCCCCACCAAGGTCAACCCAAATTGATGCGTACCCCTAGAGGTATTCTGTGGCGAAATTCGACAAAAATTCCAAACGATGTCCTTAGCTATTTCTGGCATATAAATACTTTTTACATCCAAAAGATTTCAGATCTAATACTATTATTCTTCGATCTGTTAAAAAATAAGATCGATATGGAGAATCATGTTTATTGTTAACAAAGAAATACTTTATTATTAAATGAAAAAAATCTTAAATTTAGAATAAAATGATCATGTATATCAAATATAAGACTATATAAAAACTTTTAAATTTATATATTCTGTTATCAACTCAAAATAATTAATCAATCTTATTTAATTCGAAGGAAGAGAATAGGAATTATTGATCTAATCTTAAAAAATATTGTTTTTTTTTATACTGCATAAGGTTGCGATAAGAAAGATTAAATATGTCAGGAATAATTTTTATTTCGTTATCAGAAATCCTTTCTAAAAGCGTAAAATCTCCAGAGAAGTTTAATTACAAAAATATTGAATACGAATATTTCCAGTAATATAATATCTCCAAAATCGAATTTCAGGATACAAAAAATACAAAAAATACAAAAAATACAACGGATAAAAATACGAATATTTTAATTTCAATATACGTAGTTCTTAACAAAAACCTAATCATCATACAGTTTTAGATTATTTTAATAAAATAAATGTTTATTTTCTTTTTGTCTAAGCTCGACAAATTTTCTATAGCGATGAATTAAATTTAGCGTACATGTATTGGATGGATCTATTTATATAATATGTTTACGTAATATACTATATAAACCGAAAAATTTAACTGACCCGAAATAAAATATATTCAACGATACATTAACGAGTAAAATCTCTGTTGAAAAGGAAACTGGTACATTCCGCTGCAAGCAAAAAGCGTATGGATAACTTGAATGTAAATTTGTTTCACAATGTATATTCAGGAGGAATCGATGAAAGAGAGTGATTTATTTTTTATTGCGTAAAAAGAGAGGAAGCTAGAATTGAAACAAATGCAATAATTTTAGGTTGTTTAACGTAAATTAAATGTAAAATTACACACACACACACACACACACACACACACACACACACACATTATATATATATATATATAACTTCTTGTTTGTATATCTAAAATAGCTAAAATAGGCGCTTACATTTTGTTTTGTTATCGATTATGCAAATGATGAAGTAACACGAAAACTATTTCGGAGTTATCAGCTATTTTGATAACGAGCGACTCATTTGCACATAATATGCCTACCTTTGCACGAGCACACGCGATAATGTCCTCCTCTTGAAGCTTCTTACGTATATATTCAGCGGCCTGTACCATCCCCTTGTGCCCGAACCAATCCTCCCTCGGCGGCGATAAAGGCAACACCTCACCTTCGGCGTTCAGATCCGTCAGCACGTCCTTCATGCTTAAGGTCCCTCGTATACTAATCACAATCTATATATGTGTGTAAAAGACACGAACGATTGAAATACAGAAACGGAAGAATAGAAAAAAAGAAGACGCGAAAGTTAAAATCGTTAAATCGATAACAGTTCTGAAAGAAAATAAAAAGATATTATAAACGGTAAAATAATAATCAATAAAATAATAGATCAATAAAATAGATCAATGATCTGAATAGTTGCACTGAAAAAAAATATAGTCAATTTTAATAAATATTTAGTTGAATACTGCCAACTAAATATTTATTAAATATAAAGATATATTTATTTGATACAAGAAATGTTAATTTGATTTAACAATCATTT
>Ga0157363_1002276_pt1 | contig 16826 bp, 4 predicted proteins | sample AttsexASBM1_FD_111477 | JGI IMG/M metagenome (GOLD analysis project Ga0157363, IMG submission 111477) | Fungus gardens microbial communities from leaf cutter ant in Ribeirão Preto, State of São Paulo, Brazil - Atta sexdens ASBM1 | ecosystem: Host-associated > Fungi > Mycelium > Unclassified ... | reverse complement strand
CAAATAGCAAAATGATGTCAAAAGATATAGCGTTTATTAGATTATGTTACTACATCGTTATTCTGCTTAGAATGTTAATAAATAATCAACATTTAGAAAAAATTTAGAAAAGACTATATATGCATAAATTTCAAACAAATTTTTTAATTTATTTTATATTTTCAATAAGTCTAATAAACTTTATTTATTCTTTTTTAGGCGATACTATCGACATAGCAATGAAAATAATTTCCAAGTGGAACAAAGGAAGATTATCATAATCGTTATTATTATCATTATTATTATCATCAAATACGTACTGTATGTAAATATTATGTTTTAATATTTTTTTTTATTTAGATAAAATAAGAATATATTTTAAAAGCAATATTAATAAAACGATTCTTCTAGTAAGGCATATTAAATTCCTAAGCATATTTATTGAAAAATTTAGAAAATTTAGTACCTTTTCTATAATCCATAGGATATAATTACTTTTTTTTCTACAAAGAAAATTAATTTCTTCTATTACAATGGTTGTATTTTTGTTTCTACATTCTAAAATTGTTGCAAGTCTCTCAAAGAATTAGAACGTATAACGCAACGGTAACAGACGTATCAGGTCCATACTGAGCGCACTGGCAGGATTGTCGAGATCACGCAGTGCTTGCGACGTTCTCAACTTCGCATCGTCTCTAGTGAGTTCGTTCTTCTCTACCACCTTCTCTAGTAGCTGTTTCAGCTGTGGTACGATGCCACCTTCGGCGGATAAATATAAAATCTTTAAGACTTCGTCCGTGTAGCCAGCAAAACGCGCGAATCCTTGCTTTCGCGCGTCTTTGCTGAGGGCGTCATAAAGATTCGCCATTTGCTGAAGAGACGGCCTAGGCGGTATTTTGGAACGCCTTAAATAATTATTCAAACTTGGACGCGGCACTTGAGCCACTCTTTCGCCGAGTAAACAAAACCTGCGATGAAACAAAACAAAAATAAAGTTTCATTAAATGCGCTTAGTAATTAATATCAAATATATATATATATATATATATATATATATATATATAGTATTAAATATATATATAATATAGCTCCTGCGAAATTCTATCGTCGAATTTTCTCCATTTTAGTCAATACGATTATTTTTAGTATGTCATAATTATATTTTTATTATTATAATTTTGTAATGAAAATGTTATCACCTTGTTTCCTCTTCTTCTTCTTCAATTTTTTCTGACTTTTCGATCGATGTTTCTATACTTTTTGATTCATCGCTGTCATCCGATTCGTCGCTGAATAGGGATGTAGTTGTCTTCACTATTCTGTGAATTTCGTCCACGACGCTGTCAACGGTAGGTTTCTTCGTTTTCTGAAAATCCGACACTTGCGTAATAGAAGCTTGTTGCTGCGTTTGGATCTGGGTTAATACTTTGCCAAAAGAACGTTCAGTATTTGAAGATTCTTCGTTCTGAATGACTTCCTGATTCGATTCCGGAATCTCCTGTACGGGCTCCGGTGATTCATGATTCGTTTCTGGCGTTGCTGGTAATTCGTAATTCGTTTCAATAGTCTCTTGATTCACTTCTGGTGTCTCTTTGTGATCAGATACAACGCTCACAGTCGAAGTTGCTAAACGTTGAGCGACTTCTGTCGAATTATCATAAGTCTTGGATGTACTTTGGCTCGATATCTCATTCGCCAAAGTCGAAGTAGATATTATGGGAATAGATATTATGGATTCTGTTCTCTTTTCATGCACTTTTGCGGTCGTAGCTGTTGAAATTCCCTCGGGTATCGTCGATTGCGATTGCTGTTTCTTCATCGATTGGGTCGTCGATATCGACGAGGAAGTCACTAACTGTAACTGCAATATTTCTTCCGCTTGAAGTAGCTTCAATTGCTCAACTGCGTGAAAAATTACCTGATTCAAAAATAAATCATATAAATGAACAAGTTTTACGGATATTACATTTTTTTTTAAACTTAATGTATATAATGTTTATAAATAACGAGTAAGTATGTATACGTAAGTATATAGGACAAATCTGTATTATAGGTAGTGTACAATGCACTGAGAAAAAATATACTAAATTTTAATAAATATTTATTTGAATAGTGCTAGTTGAATATTTACTAAATGTAAATATAGATATATTTATTTGGTATGAAAACATTAATTTGATTTAATATTTCTTATTATATAGCACAGATATAAATGTTATATCAGTATTATTCATTATTAAAATTTAGCACATTTTTCTTTCAGTATATTTTTATTTTAATAAATATTTTATTTTATTATGCTATATTAGAAATAAAAATTTATTAAAATTACCAGGGTTCGAATTTTTAAATCGCACAGATAAAAATTGTGTGAAATTAATGTCATTATTAAGGATTATTAAATGAAACGCAAATTGAATGATTGATATTAACATGATATTAACGAAGAAACATAAAATATTTCCGGATTATTGCAGGCGAGATAAGAAGCAATTATATGCAAGAGAATTTAATGTTCAAAATCTCTTATCAAATTTAGTAATAAAATAAAATGACTCACCTGCATAGCAGCGGGGAGATACGAATTTGAATACACTGATGTTGAAAAAGCTGGCGGCTTCCTAACGATTCCGGCGATAGTCTGAAGTAATGAAGAATTTTAATTAGTATTTCCGCTAAAGCATGTAATGAATACACGTAGTTCTCCGAGCTATTAGCCACGATTATGATATAAACGCGTATTTATATGGAAATATTTCACATTAAACGTAAATTATATTTCACATTAAACGTAAATTAGGCGAGAACATTGTTACTATGACATTAAATGTTAATATTTAATAAGCACAATCGTTTGCGCAAAATTAAAATTATAATTTTAATCAGGAATATGAATTTACATTCTTTATATAGCATTTTATTTAAATTATACAATAATTTTCAATTAAAATAATTTTCATGTTTTCGATTTTTTAAGATATAGAAATAGCAATTTTTCTATAATTTGATATGCGTTAATGACACTAAATAGCGCAACATTATCTCATTAATGCAATATTAAATATTAAAGACATATAGCGATAATAAATATCACTTACCTGCCGGAGAATCATTATCATCATTAAACTGCATAAAATCTTCATGACAAAATATTTCTTTTACCAAATAATTCTTTTGCAAAATAAATTCCACCTTTTTATATACTTTGTATACTTTGTAAGCCACAGTTCATAAATCTGCTATACTTTCTAGCATAAGCTTATCACAATTTAATAACAAGAATCACTCGAAAAAGATTCAAAAGTCTAAAACTGTTGAAATGTAAGATATATCATATTGACCTTGACAAAATTTTAAGTAAAGAAATTAATAATTACGGACAATTCTGAGATGACTCAAAAAAAGATGCACAAACACTTTTGATCTAAAGTATTTTTATATCATTCTGTAAAAAAATATATTTCAAAGGATAGTCGAGAAATTGATGATTTTCACGAACTATATCAAGATTCGCAGGCGACTGTTGAGACAAGACTGGTCTCGAAAAGACTCATAACGGTCCCATGTCGTCCTCGGCGTCGCACACTTCCACTCTCTTATGTGATCGCATATGTAAACGAGCGGGTCCCTGTACAGGATTGTTAATTGCGTGACAAGGCACACATGCGGCCGCGAGCCGGTGCTTATTCGTGCCGATGGATAAATCACAGAATGATGCCTAAACTAAGCCGTCATCCGTATGCCGATCACGTTTCGAGACGAGAAGCCGACTTTCCGCTATGCACTCGTCCTCGATCTCTCTCTAATTGAATTATAAGAAATTATATGTAAATTTTCGTATACAATTGTTAGAATAATTCATAATGAAATATTATCCTCTGACCAAAATTGTAAAAATACTCAATTTTTAATTCACAATTAATTAAAAATTTAGAAAATTTCACAAGATAGTTGGAAAAATAAAAATAAATAATGACTGTTTTGAATTCTTTATGCAGTTTTAAAGATAAATAAATTCAATATTTATTAATAATAACTAATATTTAATTATTTAATTGTTTGAAATAATTTAAAAATTGCAAATAAACTTGTTAATAAAACTTTTTAAAAAATTACAATTTATGTAAAACCGATTTAGCAAAATAGCAAAAACAAATGCAAAAGAGCTAAAGATAATAGAAACACAATTTTTAGCAAATGCTTTTAGTGAAAACATGTATTCACACTCTTCATATATATTGCTACCGCTGATCTATAACCCAGTTATTCCAATACCTGTATTCGCTTCTGCTATTTTTCGTTTTAATCAACTTCGAGGTTTAATAGCTCAATTACTTCATTCTTTCCAACGATAGCATCGAGCTTTTTTTGTTACATTCTGTCATTCTAACTTTTTTCTTTATGGTACAAAGTCAATTTTTTTACTAAGTGAACAATCGGTTCAAAAAACTGATTCGAACATAGTAATCACAATATTTTCAGATAAAACTATTATATCAAATTATAATCAAAAAATGTACAATAGCTTACTTTTCGTCCCTTCTTTATCTTCTTTTTGTAATTTTAAATCTTTTTCTTTTACAAAGATCCTGACTTGTTCTTTGATAATTTCAATCGTTTCTATATTTTGGGTATATGCACAATATATAGCCTCTTTTTTAAATTAACCATGTATTGATGAAGTTCCGACCTTCACGACGATTTCGCAAGAACAGCCCAATAAGAGTAAAATTTCTCAGTCGAAAACAACTCTTTCAAGGAGAGTCGGTCACGGCACTTTGTCTCAGAACAATTGAAAAAAATGACCCGACCGGTTTTTCAAATGACTCACGTATCTTCTGTTCGCAACTTCGAAAATGTCGTTGTCTTCTAGAAGACCCCACTCATTATCACGAAATTCGCTCTTATTCGCAAAATAAAGGTTTTGTAAAAAAATAAATTATCATATTTCACATTTACACACACAAATTAAAAATATATTGCATTAAAAGCAAAAATTTATCCTAACGTGATAAAACAGATAACTAAAATAAAATATTTCTTTGCGTTGAAACGTTGTATTATAACAAAATATATCATTAAAGTAAGATAACAATTAGAATTGACAAATATGTTTAATATAATAACATGTGTTCGTTAACGATTATGTGATTATTAAATTGTTATAAACAAAAATAATTTTTATTCTACTTATGCAATTTATAAACGAATTGCAACATTTTTTTTTTCAGTTTTCACCATTCGTTATCGTACTAAATTTCTTATGCCTATCATTAAAATACATGTTATAAGATAAGATACAAACTGTTATCCAAGTCATCATTTGCTCCGCTGCTATTGCATCTTCAATTAGTTCAACATGTTATTTTAGTACAAGGTTAATACAAATTTCATAAAGTAACTTCGTAAAGTTAACAAAAACAATGTTAATATTTATATATTCTATTTGGAAAAAAACGTAAGAAAATCATTTGATTTTTCAGAACGCAAAACACGGATAATATTTTTCTTCTATTATATTATCAAGAGAGAGAAAATTTTCAATTATCGAGCTGACGTTAAGAAAAATATTGATATTTTCAAATATCATACTACAATTATATACAGGATATTTTAGTTTCGTTTAATGGTCTCAAAGAGAGTAATCGCGCATTCCAAATATTTTTTTTCATTTAAACTGCGTGCCACGCAGAACAGGAACATTTCTCTTCGCAATTTGTTTCTCAACGAGAAACGTTTGTCAACGAATTACGTTTTATCATTACAACTGATGTCTGCCGCTATAACGTACATATGTGGGCGCCCTTATGCGATTACATTCTGTTTATTATGCATGAGACGGCATATATAAACAGCGTTAAGTATATATACGATGTGTTTCTTGTGAGTTCTAATCGGTATACTCTATCGCGGGAATAAGTTACGTAGAACGCTGTCACAGCTTCCTTACTACAATATTCCTACCTAATGATGGCAAGAGCGACAAGATTTATGTGGTTGTTATTTGCGGTAGTAAGTTGTTAACCCATAAACCAGAAATTCGCCTCTAAACTTGGTAGTATATCAAACTTTCATATAATCCTTTTTGTCAAAATTAATAAATTATTTATAAAAATAAAGTTTTAAATGTGTAACGTAATGTAAAATAAATTTGTCTCTTCAAATTTATTATTACAATTAATTCCAATTTAAACAAAATATAAAAATTTAAAATATTTGAATTAAAAAATTGAAAAATATTTTCTTTATATGTTTATTCTCTCTAAAATAATTCTTGAATTTATCTTTATATTCTCTATAATTTTGTCATATTTAAAAAGCTACCTTGTAAGCTTGCTAGAATCTTATTTCACATTAACGATTTATGTCGAACATATGCAGGCATTACATTAAAGTATAAATTAGCTTACTCTTCAGAAATATACTTTCATAATAATAGAAATAAATAAAAATTTCTATAGGCTGCAACAACGCAGGCGAAACCATTAAACCCATCAATCGACGAATCTATCAATGAAATCGACTATGATAACATAAGATCGATAAATCTGCAAAAAAATTCATTTGGATCGAATTCTGCTTTGCCGACTAACGAAACATCAATACAAGGTACCACGCAAACTGATGCTACAAACTCGGCAGTTGGTACCGTAATCGATACGACCATACAGTCAGTAAGTGTATCTTCATAAATTGATGAGATAACGTTTCATCATTCCATTCCGCTAATTAATTATAATTTTAATATGCATTGTTAGGCTATCAGTTGATTTCAATAATTGGATAACTCACTAATTCTCTTTGCAGAAATTACTCATTGTCATTTTTATTTATTAAATAATTAATTAAATAATTAATTAAAATCGATTTGTCATCGATTAACGTATTTAATAACTGAGATAATATAATTTCAAAGTAGAACACAGAAATCACAATAATACAATAAGAACATCATTAGATCTTATTTTTCATAAATTCATTTTTAAGTGACAAATGACGTCACATTATAACGTTTTATATAAGTTATGACTTAATTATAACTCTGTAGTCTATTTGAATTATAGTATATTAGCATATTTTAGTTGAAATAAATAAGTTATAAATTAAATTGACAACAATCGATCAATCTTAATTTTTCTGAAAAATTCACCTATCAGATGTATAGATATTTTTTGCATAAATTTTTATATTATTGAGAATATTCATATTATTTGTTTTTTAATTTTTAAATAAAAAAGATTACTTCTCTCTATTTCCATAATTACTCTCTATATCATGAAACGTCATAAAAATGCATTCAAAAGACTGACGTGAAATCAATCTTTTTGGCAAAGTTTCAGGAAAATTCAACGATAAAACCAGGTCCGTTCTCTTGGTTCCTGACACCGCTGGTGCAGAAAATCCAATTCTCGCCACAATCGTTCCTGAACGATCGTCTACCGCTACTGAAAGATGTGCTAAACATTCTAGGAATCAACGTGTTACAAAACGTGACGGCGAAACAACTAAGTGGATCCGGCCTATTGCATTTCTTGGGTCCTAATGATTCTGGTTTCTACACGAACCGGCTGGAACCGGCCGGTTTTCTAGGCGGTAACGGCTGGTTCGCCAACAAAGGCGGCATTCTCGGCGGACCGGGAGCCATACTTTCCACCGGCAGTCTTCTCACGGATTATCCAACTGCTTACAGAAGGAAATAGAACAGTCTATCGTTTATTTAGACGTGCAGTGTAAATAATTAAAAAACAAAAACTGTGCAACATAGTTCTGAAAATTTCAGATTCGTCAAGTAAATCACTTACTAAATGTCGGAGATTCACAATCTTCTCTTTTAATTGAAATATTAAAGAACAAAAAATAATGATAAAAGAGCAAAAAGCAATATTTCTAACTTTCATACAAATTTCATAGGAGATCATTAATGAAATGTTTTGACAAATTAAACTTGAGAAATTCAAATAGATAATATTAAGTAAATTATTATTAACATAAACACGATATCACGTTTTTTACACATTTATATTCTTATTTTTTTATGTATACTTATAATGAAATAAAACAGATTTAACAAATTAAGACAAATGTATCATTATGTATCATTAAATTAAAATCACAATTTCTATTTCTTCGTATCCCTAGTAACACATGTTAGTTTTTATATATGTTTCATAAACGTTTGTAGAACATTAGATACGTTTAAAAAACATATAGAACGAATAGGTGTTACCTGAAATATTACAGAGTAATGTTGATATTAGTGCATTTTTTATGCAATTCAATAGCAAGTCGACGATTCGCGTTTCGGATTTTTAATAAGATGCGAGTCTCGAGTTACCGGAGACGGGACAGCAAAAGAAAAAAGGGAAATAAAAATTATTAGTTGTGCGAAAAATGCATGGTAATGCACATTAATGGCGATACGTTATTGGAAATGCATAAGATATCCGTTATTTCGCGAATTCACAGCAAGCGGCTACGCGGTATTTTACGAAGTTGGACGCATGAAGTGGAGATAAGCCACGAGGAATTTCATTTCTACTAAATTGAGATTCGATCTCTCTCGAGTCCAACTGATAGTCGATGATCTTCGATGATCAGGGTACTCGAAGACGAAGAGTCTCTTACCGTCTACGGTCTATTACTCCCTATGCGATTCCGCTACCTGTAATCCGACCACGCTGAAATATCGCCTGTTACACGAGATTGCGTGCCGACATCTCCGGAGGCGAAGTTTATTAAAATCGTATGACTGATTTGTGCGGTTGGTATCGCTGAGAAAACGACGCGAGTTACGTGTATGTTTGAGATATTTGATAATTGGTAATATGATCGATACAAGATCAATTTTCTTCGCTGCAAAACTAAACCGATTTTCAAGGATAACCGTAATATGACTTTATAACTAATTCTTTTTAATTTAAACGGAATTTTAAAACTATTATTTTTACGCATTGTGTGTACATGTACGTGTTTGTATCTGTATTGTAGACTTTTTATTATGTGCTATCGTTTTTTTATTATCTATTATTGTTCTAAATTTATTAATTTTATCAAAAATTAAACAATAAATGAAAACACGGGCAATTAAGAGCCAATTCGCAGTAATTGGAGCGTTATATCAACATATATTTCTCAGTGCTACATATATAATATATAACAAATACCGAACGTTTCGGCATTCAAGCGAGCTTCGGTTTAGTCATTGCGACTACTTGAATTGTATTAGGGAAGTATTATACGAGACTATCAAGATGTTTGGAATTATTCATCAAGAGATTTTATTATATTAGACTGCTGAAGATGGCTTAAATTAAGCCGAAACGTTCGGTATTTATTATATATATATATATATATATATATATATAGTACTGAGAAATATATGTTGATATAATCACTCCAATTACTGCGAATTTAGGCTCTTAATTGCCCGTGTTTTCATTTATTATTTAATTTTCATCTCAAGAGCCCAACTTTAATTACTCTTTGTTAATTTTATCAAATTCTTCAGGATAAAATATTCTCGTTACGTGAAAAGCATGTATAAAAAACAGGCATAAATTGTGAAAGAGAAATTTCTCAATCAAATTAAAATTCTGTTTCATCCAATCAATAGTCATGTGTATTCATGTGTATTCGTAGTTTCCAGATAAGATTAAATCTGTTTACTATCTAGTTCAATACGAAGGAGGAGTAGCACTTGATAAATTGGCAATAATACGCTGCGTCTGTATGAGCTTGTATACAAGCTATACACCTGTATAAGCAGCCGTGATCGATGAGAGTGTGGCGACGCAGTTTGCAGCGCAGTGTGTCGTTTATAGATTAATTCTACGTGTCAACAGTTTGTCGTGTCACGCTTTTATTGACTCGTTAATATATGACCACAAATTATATAAGCTTAAATATTCAAGAATATTTCGAGCAATACAGCTCGTTGACATTGAATTTATTAAGCTGCTGCAATTGAAAGTTAATTATCATGAAAAGAGCATGTAATATTACATGTGTGTAATATTATCATAATATGTATCGCGATGTTAATAATATCAGCATTAACCGTCTTGTCATCTTAGCTGTTCTATGTTGTTTACGTTTACGATGCGTTCAGGAATTTATTACGTTGTTACGTAATTAAATCGAAACTAGGGCAATGTTACATGTAGATGTACGTAGGAAGAGATTTATAATGCATACAATCGAAGGATTTTCATAAAATCTACAGCTAAAACTCAATGTAATTGTATTGATAAATAAGTTATCCTTGTAATTTTCACTAAGATTAATAATTTATTTTCAAATGACTTTTTATCGCTCGAACAGTCGTTTGTATTTTATCATCGATAAATAATCTATTTATATTCAGATATTCTCAATAATCATTAATATAACAGCAATTTTTGAATAATTGAAAACAATATATTAACGTACATGTTTCCAGTTTATAATTTACAACAATTTGCTAAAAATATCAGTAACAAGATTTCAAAAAAATTAATAATTCCAATAATTTCTACGCAAGAGCATAATTTATAAATCAGGGAGAGATATTTCCTATTTATAAATCAGTGAGAGATATTTACTATCTGTTACGTTTTTATTGGAAATTAAAGTTTTCTAATAGCTGCGAAAATTACGTATTACTGGTTAATCGAAATGTTATTAATAACTGTAACTCTTACAATGGCCGCCATTATTACAATTGCAAAATGAGAACATGGATAGCTATGTTGATCTACAACGTATGCGTGAATGAAACTTTCCCAGGCTGAGTTTGAATAGAACAGTACGAATCATTAGCGCAATTCGAGGAACTTTTTAATTAGCGACAACAGAGAGAGAATATTGCAGCGAAAAATCCACGAAGCACAATTGGACAGATGTGTTATAATACTCCCCTCCTCAATATTGAGTTTTTAAGTTTTTTAACCACCCGAAATGGTGATCAATAAATTGTATATCGGAGAAAGAGAAATGACATGGATTATAAATGGTCGATTATGTCCGAACAATCATATCGAAGTTTCAATGTTCAAGAAAAAATCGGCAAGACGATAATTTTTTCATATAGCGATAATCACCACGAAGGATTTATGTAAGATATAGTAGACAAGGTCTTTTGATTCGTGAGTGGGAGGATTAGCAACCGTCTGATTCACGAAACTAACGATGATACACGATCGCCTAGAATTAGGTGGGTCAATGAACGTCCGCGAATCGATGTTTGTGACGTAAGTACGCCGCTATTTTGCCTCGTAACCTTGAACATAAACTTGGAAACTGGTTTGTCCACGAATAAGAAAAATTTTTCGCTCGATGTGTAAGTGGTTGGTCACATGAGAAAAATTCAATCCATATATCCTCGCAAAGTTAGCATACCATTTTCAGAACTTAGACACACATATAATCTATCAATCATATCTAAAAATTTTGGATGAGTTAAAAAATCATAATTAAGAAAGTAAATAAATTGTTAAAATATAATTGTTGGTATTATATATGTAAAACATAGTTTGTAAAATATAATTTGTTGATATTATATATGTAGAATATAATTAACGTTTCATCAAAAAAAGAGATTTATTTATTAATAAATAAATTAAAATGCAAAATGTTTTACTAAAGGTTGATATAAAAAATTTTGAAACTTTTTACAGTAAAAGTGAAACTTCTTAAATGCTGGCACATTCTCCGGAGACTCTGAGCTTTGAACAAAGTTTGAGACGTAAGTCTCCTCTCATATCTCTATAGGCAGAGAAAATCTTCCTGTAAGTACTTTGGGTGCTTAAATTGGATGTAGTTATTAGTTACATAAAAGAGTTGGTCCAAATAATTGAAAGGTTTAAAGTTTAAAACTTTTCACTATACGGACAGTAGTTGAAAAGTCCACCTCTCAATTGACTTCTAAAGTGACTGTTTTAAAAGAGTTGTAATCATACAAACTTGATAATTATTTTATAAAGAAGAATAATCAAATATAAATGTGAAAAATAATTTGATTTTAATTGATTTTATATTATAATTTCAGGAGCATATTATATGACCCTGGAAGTACAACATGATTATGAATTTAAGGCAAAATCATTGCACTGTAAAATAATTATACTTTAACAAAAAACTCTGTAATTATCCAGGTGACAGGATCGGCTGTCAATAACATGTTAATAACGTTAAGCTAAACATTGCTCTTTTTAGACAATTATTTTTGTCATAAGAAATAGACCTTTAATTGATCTTTGGATGATACGGTCAACTATCAATTACATGGTCAACGACTAGGCTGCTTGCGTTCACCTCAACGTTCACGCACCCCCGAGCACCTACGTCGGATCGTGAGTGGGTGTCATGAGTGGGGGTTCGTCAGTAAAGGGGGCGCCGGCAGATTCTGGTGGGGATGGAATAAAATCTCCGAGTGTACGGGGAGGCAGTCCAGTTAAACTAGTCAGTCGACCGAGCGATGCGGGAAGTGACGGTTGATCGTCGTCGATTTCTATTTCCATCGACTCCGTTCGCAAGCTCGTAGAGAGCACTTGCGAAGGTTAACTGAGAGATGCGGAAGGGATTGGTGATCATGCGTACGTAGGGAAGAGTAACCTCGCATCGGATACGATGCCGCGAAAATTCTCGCTTCAAACAATCCTACGACGACGACCAACGCATATCTCAATCGGCTCGCACCCCTATCGACGCGTCGCGCCTTCAATCGTGAGAAAAAAGAGAGAATCTGCCAATCGCGTCGACTATTCTCAACCTATCAGTGCCCTCGGCGAAGGACACTCTTTCTTTGCTGGAAGGGATCTCCCAGCGCAGTTAGTTGGGAGAGAAGCGAAAAAAGAGAAAAGTTCCTGTGAGAGATTGCTATCCTCGCCTGACATAGTAAGTAAGTAAGAACATCACAACCCGAAAAAAAGTTTCCACCCTCGTGTTGTTGCGTCGCTTTTGATCACGTTCTCATGTGAAGGAAGAAGGGATAGACGTCCACGTGTGCATGACGCGTAGATTGTGAGTCGCGTTTGTTTACAGATCTGTTGCACCAATAGATTCTATTCAAGTAACTTTGATTGGCCTATTCCGGCTCTATGCCTACATCACAATCATAACGATAAAAATGATAACAATCGTGACTTAAATTACATAGTATAGTCAATTTTGCCCTAAATAAAAATTGGAAAAATATGAAATTAAAAACTGGAAAAACGTGAAAAGCTTTTAATTGTATTTCAATAAATTCTACGTACAAATATCGGAATACCCTATAAATATTTGTTCAATATATTTCCTTTCTTTTTCTTTCGCTGTCAATTATAATCATTTTAATCTTTGTATAGTATCCATATAAACGCGCATTCCAAATAAAAGTTTCTCTCATAATATTAGGTGTAGTAAAAAGAAATCCATTATTTTTGCATGAAATTGAATGGAAAAATAATGGATTTCTTTTTACTACACCTAATATATGCTTGACATAATGATCTTCTTTTTCAAAATCTAAGATGCATAATGATTGATTCAGAATCAATATTTACCCAAAATTTCTTCATTTTCCTTTTCTTCTCATTTTATTTATTACAACATTGAATTAATATTAAATAATGAGTATTCTGACTATATTTTAATTACATTTGATGTAACAGATTAAGCTATAACGGAAATAATGCGTTTAGTAGAGAAAATTAATCGGTTAACGCTTAGATTCTTTAATATAATTGATTCTTGCCTTTAGTTCTTCGTTAAATCTAAGTGTAGGAACCAATCGTATTAAAGAATCACTAAGCGCTAACTGATTAGTTTTCTCTGCTGAACGCAGCCATTAGAAACATTGTTATCGCTAAATGACATTGTAAGAAATATATTTATTCTAAACGTAGATCTCGCGTCATCTTCTTGATCATTGCTAACAATTCTTCCTGTACAAATATTTGGCAGTACGCATATTTCGCAAAGTGTATGCCATTCTACATTGTTAAATCTAAATAGAAACAAATTTAACTTAATTTAAATCGCCACTGCTCCTACTCAATATATCGTTATTTTAAACAATGGATAAATTTGTATACAGTCAAATTTATTCATTGTTTTGATAAAATAACGATGGTTTTTATTTAGTATAAAATGACAATGGACAAATTTTTGAATTTTTGATTGGTATAGTGTCAAATTTAGTTATTGTTTTAGTATAAAATAACGATGTATTAAGAAAGAACAACGCACTGAAAGAGCAATTTTGTTGAAGACTGACTAAAAATGTAGCTAGATACAGATCTAAAAATAATTTTATTGAACCATCAAAATAATTTTGCAGAAATCTTAAACATGATGAACAATGCTGCAAAATGTTTTGATAGTCTAGTAACCAATTTTATCGTCTAGTCTAATAATTGTTTTGATAGTCCAATAAAGCTAAATTTTTAGATACTTCAGCAAAATTGCTTTCAGTGTAGCAACTTAAATTTGACACTATATAGATTTAATAGTATCAATTTAATACTATATAATATCAAAAGTTCATCCATTTTATTTTAGTATAAAGTAGTATAATTTAGTATAAACGATATATTGAGTAGCAGCAGTGGCAACTTAAATAGATAAAACTTAATTAGATAAAATTTAACACTATATAGATATACTTGCACTATATATAATGCAATGCTTTATTTTATTTCTTAAAACAATTCGTCATTCTATTACAGACAAAACCGTAATTTATTTAAAATTCCTTATATGTTTTATATAAATATTCAAATTTTTAGAAAGAAAAAGGAGAAAAAGAACATATTAATAAATTTATTATGAACATGAATGAGGACAAATGTATAGAACGGATTTATTATTTCCTAGAATTATTTTATAAACTACTGTTCTCCATGGAAATTTTTTGCTCTAAATTTTGTATTTAGTGTCCCGTCATGTCATGATTAATTCCTCTTTTTATACACTTTTTACGTAACTAGACGTAAAAATAAAGCTCTAGGGATGAAATAGAAAACTAGATGAAGTGGTTCGTAGAATGAAGCAATGATTCTGCAAAACTTTTTACTCTCGGCTATTGCTGCAAAATGCGACGCGAGAAAATTTTTTTTACAAGAGTTGCTAATATAAGTGATATACAAATGTATCTAAATACGCGCGCATGTATAAGTATGTATATATTTATTATAAATAGACGGAAGAATTAAATAAAATTGTTAAAAAATTTAAGCTATAAAATAAAAATACAAAAAATTATATATATATTTTTTTACGTTATAAATTAATATTTAAAAAATTTATCTTATTCATTATCTTATTTGTTATTTTATACAATTACCTGTTTATAGTATATGATAGTCAAAATATGATATGATTAATTGATTAAAGCTCATATATAACTTTCATTTAATAATTTAATAAAACGTTATTAGAAAATATATACATCATTATTCTTTCCCAGAACTTTTCTACTGAAAGAAATTTTAGTCCCATTTATATTGTTAAAATATTAAATTATGTAAATATTGCGTTGCTCTTCTAATCATTTTACTAATATTGATCTCTACATTTTATAATACTTAATCATTTATGATTGATCCGAATGACAAAAGCTCAGTTAAAGATTTACATTATTTCTTTCTTATATGTCTTTTATCGATACAATCAATACGCGTAACAGTTTTCTACATCTAATATCTAACAGATTATATCCGTTAAAATTCCGTTAAAAAGTATAAGATTTCTATCAAAATAAAGTTTAGCTAAAATTAATCAATAATATCTATACATATTCTTTTAAAATTTGATTCACAAAGATACTTCCACTACTGATAATTTCAGCTTAAACAAATATACAATAATTAAAATATTGAAATAGTTGCTATTTCGTTTAATATAGCTTTAATTATCAGCTTATAAGATTATGTTTCATTCTCATAAAGAATATTAAAATTGAGATAATGCATTAAAATGCAATTTGCAGTAAATTTAAATAAATTTTTATGTTGATAATCATCTTTATTACATGTAAAAGACTTCAAAATTCAAAGGATAAGCATATGCGACGAGTTAATAAGAGTAATATCTCTTCTTGCAATATTTTGTGAATATAAAGTCTATATACGCAACAAATTGCTCCTATGTTATAAGAACATATAAAATATGAATATACCAATATATTTTTAAAAAGCTATCATCGATGCAATTAAAATTAAAAAGATGCGATAAATATTAAATAACCCCTATTATTTATATATATATATATATATATATATATAACTTTATCTTTTATATTATATATATATATAGTATTAAGAATAATTTGTAAAAAATCCTATATGAGTAATAATTTTATAAAGACAGTTAATTTTACGGCCAACTACGCATATTATTTATTGAGATAAAAGAAATAATTACATTTATGTGAACACGCTAATGATAACAAGTTTTTTTTAACTAGCTATAGAAGTAACTGAAATAAGTCCTATCTAGTATCGTGTTTTCACTGATTATGTATTAAAATATCCATGTCTCTAGCGGTATATTTCGTTAGGAAAATTTTCGCAATTCCACAACGTTTGATTAAGAAGAAGATTCCTGAGAACTTTCAAGATCAGAAAAAGTGAGATCAGATTATGGTATATATCGCGAGTGAAATTCATTTTAACAGATGCAAAATTGTATGCGATATAACATTTCTTATTTATCTTACTATTTATATGTTTGTAAGCGGAAAATGATGATCGATAATATATTCATTTTATGATTGTTTATATTATTCATTACTTTCGACGAGTTATATTATATCATCAACTTCTATTTGCAAATTAATTATACTAAAAATCATTAATACAGATTATAATTTCAATTTCAGTGTATAT
>Ga0157363_1002274_pt1 | contig 16827 bp, 5 predicted proteins | sample AttsexASBM1_FD_111477 | JGI IMG/M metagenome (GOLD analysis project Ga0157363, IMG submission 111477) | Fungus gardens microbial communities from leaf cutter ant in Ribeirão Preto, State of São Paulo, Brazil - Atta sexdens ASBM1 | ecosystem: Host-associated > Fungi > Mycelium > Unclassified ... | reverse complement strand
TAAACTGACATTTTCAATCGAGAATAACTTTGTGATGCAGACACAAATCGACTAATGTTTCTATGGGGTTATGTTGACAGATGCCCAAGTTTATTGTATGACGTCTATGATCTATTTATTTCGCCACCACTTACCGCTGAAGCCTATATCTATAGGAAAACGGTGGAAGCAAAGTTGTACACTTAATAACTCTATTTTTTTTCAGTGTAGTGGCACGAAGATCGAGTTCGGAAATAATATATTATTTCACCTGAAGTGCGCTGAGCATTATTAGTTATAAAAATACTATTTAGTTATAGCGGATACAATTCAGTTACTTAAGGCAATTTATTTGATACCTTGGAGAAAACTATATCTCTCATTATGTTCTTAGAAAAACAAAAGGGATGTGATAATCAAGAGAGCCTCTTCGCCGAATTTATACAAATTTGAGCGTGTGACACTAAACAAAAAACCTGTCATCTTTACATTACTTGATTTTTTAGACAACATTAAAATCTCGAGTGAGAGATTCGTCTCACCCTGTAAGTATATCTAACTCTCGACTGACTTTTTTTTCCCCACCATCTTACATCGCGCCATATATAACAATTATCTCGTGAGATTAGATGCATCGATATTTACTCGCGTGCTAACTGCCTTTTGAAATTCTGCTAGACTTAACAGCTTCCGGAATTTCTGACCGCATCTCAGTGCGATCAAGGAGATACAAGTCAGGTTACCGCGACGGGGGTGTACGTGAAAAATTCACAGCGGTCAGCCCGGTAATTTGAAGGCGGTTAATAGCGAGCGAGTGCTGAGGAGAAGCGAGGAGTAACAGAACTTACGGGAAAGCGCGAGAGAAAGAGAAACAGAGAGATTCACGGGCTGGGTAAAATCGCGCACGAGCTCGGCGCGATATTTAATTCACGAATCCTCTCGATGCCGCGGCCAGGGTGGCTCATGTCTTCCCTCCCGTCGGAGGCAAGCAGAGGGGAAAGTGGCTGAAAGGGAAAGACGAAGAGGATGACGGAGACGAATGTACGCTCCGCGTTGCGAACTGGACAGAGAAGTCGGGGGAGATGGAGGAAGAATGTGTGTGTGTGTGTGTGAGAGGAGAGGAGGGGGGGAGGAAGGGGAGAGAGGGAGAGCCTCATTTCCATTAGCGGCATGCATCATACAGAAACTAGCCAGACTATATACACGGGTGTTCTGCTGCATGTCGAAACAAATTGAGATGCAGACTGCCGCTGAATGACGCCGACGGTCACTGTCTCTATGTGCGTCGAGACGCCATCATTACCGCTTATCCTCCTCCTCTTTCTCCTCCGAAGGCGATTTTCTCCTCGTTTACTAAAGCTCCTAAGTACGACTTGAAGAAAGTCTAGATATAGAGAGTTGTAATAGTAACCGCTGATAGAAAATTTATCCCAAGCAAAATCATTGCGTGAAATTAATTACGTTCTCTAAGATGTAAACAGGAAGAGATAATTATCTCCTTCATGTTTTTAATAATTTTAATATTTCGGACTTAAATCTGAATGGGTCTTAGAAACATTTCTTTCGATCGTTAGTTACTTACATTGTATAGTTTTAGTCTAATTGTAAGTGCGATCCACTTAGCGCTACAAATGCTTCGAAGAATTCGATTGACCAATTAGAAAAAGAATTTTACTTTAATCGACTAATCAAAGAACGCTTCAACATTCGCATCAAATGAACCATAGTTTAAATCCCTGTCGGAAGGAAAAACGGATAAGGAGAACATCACGATCCTTGTTCACGCGTCTTTAATTACTCGGCTGTATGTAATACGCAATGTTTTCATTATAAAAATCTTCTATCACGTCCTATTCCCGTCGCAACATGCGTCGAATGGGATTATCCGTGTGGGAGAGAAAGGCGGTTGGACGGGCGTTGCATTCCGTGCGCGACGTAAGAACGACCTGAAAGGGACGGCCTGAAAAAAGAAGTGGGGAATGACAGCGGATTGGGGGAGGGGAGGGAGAGGGGCGGAAAAAACGTGGGAAAAGAGGGAAAAAGAAAGAGAAAGAGAAAGAGAGAGGGAGAGAGGACACGCTGGCGAGGGTGGGCGACCGCGATATACAGGGACGCTCGCAATTTTCTCGTCAATGCACACGTCAACCGGCACGTCGCGTATGCACTCTGCACGGTGTATTCCGCGAGCTGCACCGCAGAGCGCGGCGCGAGGGGACGCAGGGGACACGAGACAATGAAAAATGCACGCGCCACGATATACTACTTGCGCGTCCAAGTTACAACTGCAGAGCAGGCTCAATCTCTCCCCTCCCTCCCTCTCCCTCTCTCTCTCTCTCTCTCTCTCTCTCTCTAGCTATCTCTTTTCTTCCTCTCCTCCCGACTCTCCCCCTCTTGGTCTCTCACTTATGCGTCCTCCTCCAGCTCGAGCGAGGCTCGTCGGAAACAGCGAGCGGGCTGCTCAATAATTCTTTGTGTGGTTTAGCCGAGAGATGCGTGTGCACGTGTATTGACGCGGGGCTATTTCGCGAAATTGCCAACGCTCCGTGCCATCCCCCTCGTGTCACGGCGGTGGAGACGTTATTTCGCTACATCGCCACCACCACGCCGTCGCTTTTCGTTCTCTCCTCGTTCTAGAAAGCCCTCCCGTTTTGATGACCGCGAGAAACCCCGAAAAACGATTTACGGTAACTGCGGCGCCATGGTAGTAGACAAGGGAGAAGAACGTACATTTGAATAGATTTGAACAATTTAAATATACCGCAGCACAATACGAGGTTCTCGTATACGGCGCTATCTGCATTTCCGAAGAGTGACGTTTCCGCGTTCTCGTCAAATCAAAAAGAATACTGAAAACAGTCCATTGTGTGAAATAGTATTTAAGTTACATACGCGTTTCTGTCGATACTCAAGGATGAAGGATTAACTTTTTAAGTAGGTAAATGGAATGATCACCATACCTCAAATACCATTTTTTTAAAAATTTTATCATGGAAAAGAATATCATGGAAAAAGAAAAAAAAGTATTACCTAGATGCCCAGAATCTTAAGCTTCAGATTTATTTTTGTTTCATAAGAATATATGTGTGTGTGTATATATATATATATATATATATATATAAAATTAATGTAAATTTAACTACAATAACATAATTGTAAAAAGATACGACTATAGAATTAAAATTTAATTTCTTGTTCATTCTACTTGCGTATCTTTAAATCACCTATCCCATTTATCTACTTAAAGCTAATGCATAAAAATTAAGTCCATTTACTTTCGTAAGTTTTGATCAATTTTAGTTCGAAATAAAAGATACATCTTTAGTGGACGAGATGAATGATAGCCAACATCTTCACGCACGAACGTCTCTCAAAGCAACATTCGGCTTTTTGCAAATAGAATTCACGAACCTATGAAACTTTGAAGCGCGAGAGAAAAGGAAAAGAAAAAAAGGAACAAGTAGAAGGATTTAAGCGGCAATCGGAGCGCATCGAGCGACTCTTAAAAATTAATTTGAGAAGTCAGGTTGGAGAAAGAGGCTCGGTCCGAAAGTATAATGTATACAACAAGTATAACCGGCACACACGCTTACCTACGATATTGCAGAAATCGCAAAATCCGAAAGCGCAAGGGGAAGAGGCAAAACTTTTCAAATGAGCCAACTTTGCGTGTGTCTTGCGCTTTCGGTGCCCTGGCGTCTCGCGAATCCTCTTCGAAAAGCCTCGCATATTAGCAAAGTTGTCGGCCGAGGTGAACAGTTCGGATTACCTCGATATTTTCAATGCATACAATTTTTCCCTTGTAGTCCTCGAAAATTTTTGGTAAGTCGTCTTTTCATATTACAGAATCGAATACAAAAAGTTAGTGAAAAAAAAATTTGGTAATAATAATCAAATATGATAGGAAGGTTGGAAAGTAACGCGTTTGTACACTGCTAAATTTATAGAGTCAATTTGATGCTATATGGTCAAATTGACAGTATATAGTTTCAAATTTAATTATTTTAATGATGTAACAAAATTATTTTTAGATTTGTATCTATCTCAACTTTTAGATATTTCAGTAAAACCGTTCATCATATAACAAAAAAATTAGTATTTAGATGGACTAATTAAATGTCAATTGTACTTTTCTAAATATTTAGTAATTATTACCAAACAGTTGATTATTATTATGTGTATCTGCTATTACTTGTAGTAAATATTGCATCAATACGCTAAACAAAATATATGTGATAGCTATTACTCAGGCTTTTTTCTCAATGTAAAACTCTCTCCCATACTGTACCTTTCTTGCCTATCTCGTGAACTCCATTTACGTTGAAGTATTTATGAGATTAAATCTTTTGTTATACTTATTACCCTTATCTTATCATGGTTATTATTAACATATCATTTATTTCAAAATGAAGATATAAGCTTACGATTAGATAGAATAAAACAAGCGATGATTAAAACGTTCTTTCGATCGTGATCCGATTTAATGGAATTTAAAAATATATTGATATATTCTCTGTTACATAACTTGGAATATTAAAGTCTAAACAATTGGTGTTTTGCGTGATGTCAAGCGGTACCAATAGGGATTAAAATACTTCAACCCTATTTCTTCCGCGGAGTTTCGATTAAATAATTATCTCGGCGAAGGTCGTTTTGCTTCCGGTTAGAAAAGAAGATTGCTCGGATAAAAGATTAAGTCGTTTTCCCAACCAGCCGTTAAATCGCCGCTAATCGTTGTTCCAGCACACCGATGTCTGACCGACCGACCTTTTCTGTTTCAGGCCAAGTTGTTGGAGTCGTCCCACGCTTGGCTCGGCGCCTCCACCTCCAGTATAGCAGGTGAGTCCCGTTTTCGTTTTTCTCCTCTTCGTCTCGTTTCGATACGTTTCAGGAGATAATCGCCCTCTCGACACGGCCCCCAGGCCGGACATAAACGTGGAAGCCTCCACGTTAGGCAACGCACACAACGCGAAACAACATCTGGTTGTCTATCTCTATGCACAGGGTGTCCTCATACTTTCTTTTATCGATAGATTTACCGAAATCAAAATTAAAATTGTAAAAATAAAATCATATTTATGATTTTTTTATCTACCGCGAGAAAAAAAATTTTCATATTTGTGACTATAAAAAATTTCATGGTACATAATAATTATTAATAACAGTCACAAATTCCAAAAACTTTTCTCAGTAGCATGTAAATATTCAATGTAAATGTAGCTTAAACATCCAAAGAAAGTTTATGTTATCAAGGAAATTTGAATAATGCTAATATAATAACAAAACATATTGTTTTCTGTTTTTATTATTGTCGCATATATACATATTTTTTGAAATTTATCTTTAGTTTTAATTACTTATGGCGTTTATCGTTAAAGGAAAGTACGATTAGTCGAAGACACCCCGTATAACCTGTTTCGCGACATCTATAAAAGACTTCACATCCCTCTCCTACAATATCTGTTGCATTATCTGCCGAACTTGTATCTGTCGAACAAATTCCGACGATCGGTTTTCGTAGTAAGTAGTGGCGCAACGACCGATCATCCCTTCCGAGTTCGAGTGGAGATTTCCTGTTCTCGAGTATCCCTCGAGCATCCCTCGAGGGCCGTTGTCCGATTCGCTTCGCTCTATTTTCAAGTTCATGGTCACGTTGTTGAATCATCAGCTTTGTACGTGACAAGCCTCGTCCTAGAAACGACGACTGATCGTCTCCCAGTTTCGTGCTCGACCTTTAACTTCGCGGGGATGCAACATCCATCATTATTCGTAGATCAATATATCTTACTATTTACTTCTTTGCCTTTTCAAATGCTACTCGCTGATGATAAAGGTTCCTGGAAGCATGGCCGTCGTCGTCGTTGACAACCACGGGAGGTGGCAACACGAAAGAATATGAAGAGAGATCGCGGTGTGGAGTTGTATGTGATAACCGAACAACAATAAAGTAAAGGGAGGAACGTGAGCGCGGGCTCAACAATAATAAAACGCGGGAAATGCGTTTTGCTTTAATATAGAAAGCAATTTAGTTAGACGATGCGGGTAGCGAACGCCGGTTAATAGCGCCGATAACATGTCCGCGATTCGCAAGCGAAAGGTTCAGCGTCTAACCCCCTTACGCGCACCATCGATCGCGTTATACCTCTTGAATGTAAGTCTCCGTTTGTAAAATCTTTGGATACCGTACTAGAAACAAGGATCCTTTAATTTTTACCTGTACTTTAATCCATGAATCAAAGGACGAAATTAAATAGCAGATGTAATAAAATATCCGCACTTTTAAGTCGGCGTATATTCAAGAGGTTCGAGAAGTATTTGTAATTTCGCACAATTGTGTATTTTTGTTCTATATTTAGTGCTCGAAGCTATGAATATTCTAAGAGAAGAATTTTTGGTATTTGTGACTATAATTACATGTTATCAAAATTATAATTATTATGCTATAATGATAGTAAAAATAACTACATAAATAGTTCTAGAAACAAATTTAAATATATATAATAAGCAACCGTAAATGATTAAATAGTTATAATTATTATTACTAATATTATAGCAGCAATAAATTCCTAACTATAATTTATATAATATTATTTTATCAACCAATTATAATTACAAATACTTTTCTTTCAGTGTATAAAAACTGTAGTTGCTCAAATGCGAGTTTAAATAATTTTCCCAGCCGTATTCTTCGTCTCTGAGCTCTGATTTGCCATAGTACGAATGCTCGAGCGTAAACGCGCATAAACGCACATAAACGTCGCAATATGCGTCTCGAATTGATCCCCGGTGCCGGGCGTGCGTGCGTGCGTACGTGCGTGTTTAAGCGTATACCGAATACGTGCGTAGGCGCATATTCCCCTCTCGGTTCGCTTAAATCATTTTCTTCGATTACTCCTTGACTTCCCATGAGACGCGGCCGCTGCCGCCGGCTATTTGCTTCTTTTAACGATCGCGTTTATTTATTCCGCGCTTTTCTCGTCCGCAACGAGAACGTTTCTTAAAGCGAACATCGGGTTTCCACTTTCGCTCGGAGTTTACCACGGAAAAATGGGTAATTTAAAATTTCGAAGATTAAATACCCTTACCCGATATAATTTTCTTGTTGACAATATAAGGGATTGAAAGTATAGTAATATCGTTACTTTTTATACTAGTAACCATTTGATAATGGCATTGCAACTTTTGTAATTGTAATAATAACTAAACGCTAAGGTTGTGCTTGGATTGGGAAAGTGACTGTTTAAAAAGTAACTGTCACATTACGCATTATTTACTGAAAAAAAAAATTTATTATTTGTAATGCATTATAAATAACGAAAACTCGTTACAAATAATGAGTTTCATTTTTCAATATCGAGTGATTTTTCTGTTACAAGTATCAATTGACTTTTCTAATTCTGATATTATCATTACTGCCTAAAAAATTCGCAACGTCATTATCAAATCGTTATTATAATAAAGTAACGTTAAAAAGCAATGGCGTTACAAAAAAACACATATTTTCATTCCTTAAACAATATCCATTTCGAGGGACTTGAACAGTTAAAAGTGCACTATTTCTACATCTCAGTTACAGAAATATTTTAACCCTATCAGCCATATATGAAATTTTGCGCTTTCAGTAATTTGAGTTTCAGTGCAAATTTTTATATTGTTTCAAACTGAATAAAAATTTTAAAAAATTCTTTTGAAAATTTTAACAACGAATTTTTAACTATACACGGAAAGACTTTACTGAAATATCTACAAATTTAGGTAGCTACAGATCTGGAAGTGTTGACTCTTTATCAGCCAAGTTGAATTTTGAAGGCATATATCTTAAAATTTAGCTAGATACAAATCTGAAAATAATTTTGTTGGATTATCAAAATAATAATGCAAGAAACTCAAGTATGATTAATGCTGCAAAAAAGTTTTAACATTACAGCAATCAATTTGAGCGTCCTATTTAAATATTTTGATAATCCAACAAAATTATTTTCAGATTTGTATCTAATAATTAAATTTTGAGATACTTGCCTTAGAAATTCAACTTGGCCGGTGGAGGGTTAAAGTTTTCGGAAAAATTTTAATTAATTAAGAGAGAGAGAGAGAGAGAGAGAGAGAGAGAGAAATCTTCGTGCTTTCAATGGACGTGAATCATGGATTGCTGTAAACTGAAAGATTGAGAATTTCTCCCGACCATATTCTTACGTCCCAATCATTGAGACGACTCGGTAATCAGATTAATATTTAATCTATACGCGCCTTTTGAGGACGCAATTGCCTAAGCATGATTGTTCGCTTAGTCGCGATTGTCCGCCTGAACGACGATTTGCCAATCCGAGAGAAAATGCCCCGCGCAAAACTATAGGTTGCACGTGTACCGCGTGATAAAACGCCATTGTATGATAATATTATTCGACGCGATTATTTCCAGCCCGGATTTAGCCACGACGCCATTACACGCGATACGTGGCGATTTTTTTTTCCTTTTTTTTTTTGATTCACTGGCTATCATTCCCGGCGCGGCGGTTGTGGGACGATCAATTCGCACACGAAACGAGATTATTCATATTTCTATGCAATCACGGATTGTTATGCTGAAAGAAAAAGCGACTTGCGGGTTTTTTCTACTTTTTTTATTTTTTCATTTTTTTTTTCCCCCGATTTCCCTCATGCCGAAACGGTGTATATTAAGCAGTTTCAGCGATGGTGCTTAAAATATCCATCTATATACGAGGAAATGACAGATCCGCGCTGGAAATACCGTTTAATTAATTTACAAAACGTGCGAATTCATACCGCGACGAGAGTAAAATAAAATCTGGCTTGTCGCGAAGAGACCTATCATCATTTCCCGCCCGCGATAACGCGATAATTATAACGACGTTAAATTTCTTCCTGCGCAATTGTGCACAGTTTGCGAACCAGAAATCGGTGCGGAGCGACGCATAAATCGCCCGGCCGACATGAGTGACGTTAACTGCTGCTAACACGCGTGGGTGTGACGCGCTCTGTGGACCACACAGTGGCCCGCAGTTCCCGCTTCTCCCTTTTGTCCTACCCTCGTCTTCTCGCCGGCTCTTTCGCTTCAAGTTGATCGGTAATACACTGGTTAACGCACGAGTAAAGGGATAATTACAGTGCAATTATAATAATTGCACCGTATAATTATCGATAATTACGATAGCGACACATGAAAAATGATCAATTAAATCGACATGTTTTAATTTCAAGCCGTTCACTTCAAGTCAACTCGTTACTTCATAAGGATTCGATTTTCGAGAAGAGATTCTTCTTGGATCCCGCGATGCTCTTTTTAAGTCGCCGCTGCCACCTCCTCGTTTTAGTGTTAGTAAATTATTTTGATTGCTTACTCAGGACGAATGAATCTTGAGAGCCTCGTAAAATTCGTACTCGGTGTGATATATTTTTACTCGCGAGTGCTTCACCGTATATTCTGCTTCTATTTTCGTTTACTTGCCACCTCCCAGGTTTCGTGCTTTCTTTTCATTAGCAAATTGCGTTAATCACTTATTAGTCTGTACGAAAAAATAGCACAGCAATATAATTTTTAATTATAAATTATATAATAATACATATAATTTCCAATCTTCAGTGATTACGTGCATTCCGCAAAATATCAGTATACTTCGTCTTTCGTTCCTATTCTCTTCCTAGAACCTTTTATTTATCGCTAACTTCTTCATAATTTTTGTTTTCGCTTGCAACATTAACTGTATTTTGCTTCATGAATTTTACGATCCACTCTAAAGGATCCTCAGCATGTCTTCTAACCTTTCATAAATATTTATAATTATCATCTTCTCTTATATAACAAACTCCATCTGCTGTTCTATCGGATGTTTACGCTAAAGACACCCGAATATATAGAATAACGCAGAACAAAGAGAAAGTGTTGTAAGAGATAAAAGAGGGAGAAAGCTTCATCAATGTGCGCGATTTTCAATCTTCTCTAGGTGCGGCTTTTCCGCGCGGTTCTCAACGCGAAAAATTAAAAGACGAGAAACGAGGCTGGAAAGTCGAAAAGAAACCGCTGACTATTTTCTAGCTGACTATACGACCCTGCTGAAGCTGAAGGCGCCCACGTGGACGCGACATGATCTCCAGGAAGCGATCGAGGCCGTGGTGACTCAGAAAATGCGCTTCACCCAGGCATCCACCAAGTATGGCATCCCGAAGGGCACCCTCTACGACAACATCCTCGGCAAGTCCAAGAGGATGATGATTCTCGAAGAAACCGCTCTCGATCCGAGCGAGGAAACAGCGGTGCTAGAATTCTGCTGCGATATCAGCGTCAGTCCGTACAATCGGCGCACGAAAAAGTCCCTAAACGCGATACTGAACTTCGTCGAGCGTCTCAGGCGGAAGCACGACCCCGGCTTTATGTTCACCGGACTGTCGGGCTTCCGCTGGTGGTGGGCCTTTTGCAAGAAGCACTCGATAGTCTCGCTTTACATCAATGATGAGAACGAGAACGGTGCCGATTCCTCTTAACGTCCGCCGGTCCATCGAATGCTAAAATTGATCGCGAAGAGAAACATGGTTTTGAAAAGCCTTCATTAGAAAATATGTAATCTTTTATACGTTTCAGATTTCGTGTGCCAACGCGTTTTTTGAATTTTATTTATATTGATGCTATTCTCTTAATTTTTCTGTTGCGTACAGATATAATATTCGCGAACAATTTCATCTATCTATGAAATTATTAATGAAAAATTTGCTTCATCTCTTTTTCCAATTCAATGAAAGCTCGATCTTTTCGACGGACGCGTTGATTCTTATTAATCCTTCGGGATGTATTGGATCCACTTAATTATAAATCTTTTTGTCAAATAGTTCAATTTTCTTTATGTTATCTTTGCAAATTTAGATTCTTGGATTAAAATATACTTAATATTCATTTTTTATGTCATTTTGGTTCCTGGAAATTAATGCCTTTTAATTAATGCAAATTAAATTGATCTTACGAACCTAGTAACTATGTTAAATTTTGGTGTCAGCTCCGAAGGATTAAGTAGAATTGCGCAAAAATGTAATCCAACGTGGTATTCCGCCGTGTCTTTCTCCCGATTGTCGCGACTGCGAGACTCGTCAGCCGAGAATGCGGTGGTAGTCCCTTTGCCTTGCGGATGAGAAATGAAGAAAAATGTGGAAAATTTAATGTCCCAGAGACAACGAGTTCATTCAGACGACATTAAGGCAAAGGGAATACAGTAAGTTCAGTCGGATTTCGAGCGGCATGCCGTCGGACGCGACACGACACGCCATGCAACCTTTATTCGCCTCTCGGGTCGGAGATGCATTCGCATTCTTGGATCGTAAAAAAAAAAAGAACGGTATGTTTAAAGATGATCGGCGCGTTCTAATAAGAGACGGCACGATGTTGCATTCGATTATATTGAGATTAAATACGATATCTTTAAATCTACTTTTTTAAAAGCTTTGATTATAAGAATCCTTATAAGGGCCAAATAAAAAAAAAGAAACATTTGACGAAACATCTTCAAATGCTGGACACGTTCGAACACTTTCGCGATCGCTATCCTTCTCTCTATCTTCCTTTTTTTCTTTTTTGATCCACTTGTATGATTCCTCCGGAGCATGCGCCGCACGGTACCGACAATCGACGCGCAATCCGTAGACTTCAACGCGGAAAATCGCTGCACAAGCAAGGTCGCGAGAAGAATTTGCCTGCTAATTGAAAATCGAACGCGCCGCGTTCGCGTCGCGTGCCCGCGCGAAATGATAACGCGGTAAAATCGGGTGGGGACTTTAATCGGCAAAAAATGTCTACGTTCGATTAAATTTAATATCCATCAGAATCGATTGCATCAACGGCGATTAGCGCAGTTATTCCCTCGCGACAATATTCTCCGATCCTTTTTCCCTCGGTTTTCCACCGCTTCTGAAGTAATAGAATTTCCATGACATATTATACAATAAAAGGACTTCACGTTAATTTATTTGCGGATAACTCGATTCATATTGAGAACGCACGCGAGAAATATTTATACTAAGAGAGAGTGAGAGACAGGATAGAGATGCATTCGACGTTAAGCTTTTATGAAAATTTCCATAATTAATTATAACAAAAGTAAAACGCGTTAATCTATCATGACCTCAAAGTTATAATAACAGAAATTTAATGCCAATTGAGAAAAGGAAATAGCGTCACTGAAACGTTTTCGAACGTCGCATCAACTTCGGGAGCGCTTTCTTGCAAATCATACTTGAGAATGATTTAGTGTGTAAATGACTTTAGTGCCTTCCACTCATCTCCGTCTTCCACGTAACTTAATCGACGAACATACATTCAGAGGAAAAGATAATGGCAATAAGATGGCAATAAGATGACTTGTATAAGAGTAATTATACAAGTTTTATATATATATATATATATATAAAACTTGTATAATTTTATATATATATATATATATATATATATATATATAAAATATATGCATATGGTTGAATAAACTGTTTTATTATATAATTATTCAACTATGTACATATTAATTCAATATATAAACATATTGTGTAGTTTGTCAGCTTTATAATAACTGCTAACATTTTTCTCTGACTGTATAAGACCGAGGTATAAACTCGGTTCTTCGCATGTACTACACTTTGTACATACTTTCCGATCACAATGTGTATATTCCGACTCGATGGGACCAAATTATCACCGAGATCGTTGTCGATGCTCACAATATTGTCGTAACTAGATATATATTTTCTACGAGTTTATTATTAGTGGAACATTTGTTTAAGTTATTAGCGTTGCCATGTTACGCACCTTGTATACTCGGGTCTTTTCGCTGCCGACAATAACTGCGAGATAATTATCTCTAGTGTATTAGGATCATAGCGAGGAGAAAGGCGATTCTCTGTAAGAAAGAACGCGCGTTTTCTGCTAACATTCCAAATCTGCCTAATGGATAATCGCGTTTATGAAACGAGCACACATCCGTTCCCTGTTAAAGCGAGGCATTGTTTGAAGCTAAGAAAGATTAGAAAGACGATTTAGGAACGTGAGGAGAGCAAATGGATGAAGGAAGTATGCCGCCTACTTGCGAAAGTCGATCTAGTGGCGCGATAAATATTCAATCAACGAACAAAAATATTTCACAGCACGTACCGCATATAATAACGCGATATTATTGTAAGAACGCAATATTATTATAAGTTGTAATGGTCGCGCGGCTATGCCAGTTATTTAATGACAATATAAATAGTACGGACGTAATGCGCAAAAGGAATAGTCGCGGATAAACGTAATGAAAGTAGAGCAAAGCGGCCAACCGTATAAAAGAGAGGTATACATCTAAATATATATCGGCTCTGAATTTGCCGACACGCGACTCAAAAGTAACGTATTATGTTAAATCGTGATAAAACGAGAGATCGTTATTCGATCTAGCTGATACAAAAATTCGTAAAAATAACATGCGCAGCATATTTTACAACTGCGCACAATTCCGCTCGTGCGATTAAACCAAAATCAAATTCGTTGTAATTGCGAACTGCATTGAGAGAAAAGTATTAATATTTTTGGTATATTTGTGATTATAATCGACGGTGAAATTATGATTAGAAGCTCCATTTTTTTATAATTGTTACTGCTAATGTTAGCAAGAATAAATATATTTATAGTTTTATACATGAAAAAATAAATGGTCCCGAAAATAATTATAAATTTACAGTCATTTTCGTTCCTTAATGGACAAACCAATATATTGAAGAATTTCAACGTTTGCAAAGCTACTTTTTCTCTTGAACACAGCCATATTATTCTTACTAACATTTTATAGTACTATAATAATTACAAAAATGGAGCGTCTAGCCATAATTATTTTATCGAGAAATTATCACAAATATCAAACATTTTTCTTTCAGTGTAGAATCCAATCGATATAATAACACTCCGAATAAACATTAGCCTCAAAATAGTTGACGGTGAAAACTTTTAATCGGCATATCTTCTTCATGCGTTTAGCTTTTCGTTTGCGAAAAAAAATCTCATTCCATGACGCACAATACTTGATAGCGCGACGACAAGAGGAGTGATATTAGATTATACTACCATCACTAGAGCGTCGCGGGACAGAACGACGGGCACGATATTTTTATCGGCATCGGTGCGCTCGGGGCGAAAAAGAACGACTCAATTACGCGCGTGGAGAACAGGACGCGGACGTTAACAGGGTACGCTTTAGCCGACTTTTTGCGGCAATTATTGACTGCGACGTGTACATGCCGAGTGTCGCGAGCAATAAGCAACTAATATCCAGCAATTATCAACACGTAGTAATTAACGTCAAAAGCCATTCGTTCGGCTTTTCTCCGAGAAGAACGTAACGCCGCTAATTTTATCTGATAAAGGCTCGGAATCAAATTTCAAGATAACTCGCTAAAAAAATACTGGTACTCTTATTATCATCATCTTACAGTAAAGAATGACGTCGTAGTAAAGTAACGAACGTCGATTGAAATAATTCCGCCACAAATCATCCAAACGTATCTTTGTTCGCGTCAGAAACTTTATGTTATCGTTCGCGTCCGCAAACTTACTCGGAGCTCATGAAAAAAAAACGGCGTTGGCGCACTTCTCGCGTCACATTATCGTCGATCGTCGCCCCCAGAGGGCGACTTGCAGCTCGCGTATTTACGAGCGGCGCGTTAATTGAATCCTGGCGAGAACGATGTAATATTATACAGGTGTTATCGCGCGTCCGCTAAAAGTGCGACACGCCGAATGGTAAGCGAGGTGCGCTTGCAAACGTGAGGAGAGCAGGGAGTGCGAGAGGCGAGAGAATTAAGTGTGAATGAACGGTATTAAAATATAATAATAATAATATAAAAAATAGGCGCGACATTCCCCGATAAAGTATCGAAAGTAAAGTAAAGGCGAGATATCTCACGGTGGGGCTGTAAATCAGCGTTACGGTGCTATCGTACCTTGGAGATAATCACGCCGCGCAAGATTGTAATCTCGCAATATCCGCGAGCGGTTGGACGATTCCTCTCCGGTGCATTAATAAAAGACTTGGACCAGATCCCAAACAAGACGTTGCGTAACGTCATTGAACGCGTTACATGAATGAAAGCGACATTACGCTATGCCGTTCCACATGAAAGACTGTCATACTAGAATCTTCCTCGGTCGAAGCGTGAAAGTTTCTTTACTTTTGACTCCGTTAGCAACTGCATGCATTACTCAAAATTGATTGCATGTAATTCAGTTGTTAATTCGTCGGAACTGATGTCAAAGTCTGTAACATAATTACTGATGCTATAGGTCTACTCGTTTAATATAATGTTAATTAAGCATTAATTTCAAGGAATCAAAACATAACTCGTATAAAAAAAGGATAAATTTATTATTCAACTTCCGTTTGCAATCTGAATCTTTTTTATCTAGCTCAAATTTTTTCACTGTTTTAGATTTTCAAAAAAATGTGAAAAAATTCAGTTACTTTTTAACATTTATTACATTACCAAATAATAAAAATAATTTTAACTTATATGTTATTGGAACGAAATCTTAACACTTTATTCAGTAAAAATTTAAAAAGTAAGGAAGAAATTTGAGAGTAAAATTGTACTTTTTCACCAAAACTTGAATTGCGGACGGAGCACGTGACAATAATTTCAATTTATAGATGTAATGTAAAATATATAATTGAATGGATCCAATAGGCTCACGTCAGTTCCGAAGGATTAAACGCAGCTATGTGGTTCAAGTCACCAGATATTGTCACTCGTTGTCGGACATTTGAACGGTATTATAACACGAAGCGGGATTTGGCGTCAAATGCGCCGCGAGAATGCGGATCTAAAAATAGACTAGTCGCGCGCGCGCCCGCGTTTTACGATGAATTGTATTAATCGTCAAATTGGTTAGGAAGCTTAATTAGACCCAATAAGTTAACTATCAAATAATTGTTGCGAATTGAGGCCGATCATACGTGCCATACGCGAATGGCGGAAGTCAACTGTAAATGTGTCGCCGCACCGGACGTTTCTTTCACCCGTTTTATTTCGCCTTAAGTCCCCCGCTCTTTTTGTGCCACCAATTTCTCTCCGATCGATCAAGATTCTCTTATTTGATAAATTTTTCCACACGCAACGCTAAAAAATATCCCGTCAAGGAGACTCTAATGCGTTATAATAGCATGTGATATATCGACGCCAAGTGACGTGTACTCTTTATTGCGAGCCGTCTGATTGGACATGACGATATTATTATAATAAAGCAATTATAAGTGAATTAACAATTAATCGAGTTATTATATTTTCGCGTTATATAACGCCAGATGAGAAGTCTGATGATTTAAGTGGAATTGTATTTGATTTGATATTTTTACTTCAATTTTACTTCAATTTCGTTGATAAAGGAAAGAGTAATAAGGAGTTCAAGTTACTCCGGAATATAAATGAATTTTTTGATAACCTGCGATACAGGATGTGTGTTCTAAAGCGGTTTACGGGTCGCTTTATACGAGATATTTACGATGCGTTCCCGATTTCTTAAGTTGAGACGTGCTCTAAAGTACATTCCGTGTTTCTATACTCTATAGAATCCCCTCCGCGAACGCAATAATTCTTTGTTCGTGTTTAACATTAAGTAAGAAAAGGTTTAATGTTAAGTAGCATTAATGTGGCATGCGTTGACGTTAATCGCAATGCGCTTTTATTCCGTTTAACGACGATTCTCTAATGTTCTGTAACGATTGTACGGCGAACGGCAATACAATCGATATTTGGGTTTCACCTAGAAAGACGTAAATTCCTTAGATTTACTTTACTACACTCGTGAATACACACACACACACACACACACAC
>Ga0157363_1002273_pt1 | contig 16829 bp, 9 predicted proteins | sample AttsexASBM1_FD_111477 | JGI IMG/M metagenome (GOLD analysis project Ga0157363, IMG submission 111477) | Fungus gardens microbial communities from leaf cutter ant in Ribeirão Preto, State of São Paulo, Brazil - Atta sexdens ASBM1 | ecosystem: Host-associated > Fungi > Mycelium > Unclassified ... | reverse complement strand
CACACACACACACACACACACACACACACACACACACACACACACACACACACACACACACACACACACACACACACACACACACACACACGCGCGCGCGCACGCACGTATACATCGTATACGTATACGCACTAACACATAGAGTTAGAATCCTACTTGTTGCTAATTGGTTCCACCAGTTAACTTTCTGACGCACATTTGTACACGCACGTTTTTACACCTTTTGCAATTGAGCATTTAGTGTGAATGATAACAATAAAAGAATATCTAAGTATGAACAAATAAATTTTTTATAAATTAGACTATTCAATAATAAGTATATGAAAAAATGCAATTATCACAAATAATACTTTTCTCTCTTCCTCTTCATCTCTCTTCCTCTTCTTCTTTTTTTTCTTTTTTTTCGATCTCTGAACTATATCACTCATATGCTTCTGATGCGCACGCTGATTATTCAATTGTCACGAGCATGTGATCTACTTTTTAATGTCAGTTCTGAACGGCGTACAGTGAAACGAAACGTAGAATTCTCGAACATAACCCGAAAAACAAATTTTTTATTTTGTACATTTTATCATTAAAAATATTTACTAAAATGTTTACTAAAAAGTCAGTTTTAATATAAAAATGAAAAAAATAGAACTATTTTAATAAATATTTTTAATGATAAAATGTACAATACGAAATAAAAAATTTGTTTTTCAGTTTTTTTATATGTTCCGGGAATTTTATGTTTTGCTCCACTGTGCGGCGGATTTTTCGAGAGGTGTTTCCTTGAGCAAGAAATCCTCTTGGTAAGGTTGTCGGCCTTTTTCGAGAGAGAACGTAAATATTTTTTGTTCTTACTGGAATCGATTCCGGAACATCTGGTAGACTAGTGCGCTGTTTACCATCCACGCTCGCGCTCACAAATAATACAATACTGATTGTATTAATTATTATATTCTAATATGCTTGATTGGCATAACTTAATATATTTTATAACTTTAAAATTTTATAGCTTTAAAATATATTGAAAGCTTGGCTGTTCAGCGGAAAATTGTACAAATTCCTCGGAAGGAAAATAAAATGGTTTATTTTTCCAAAGATATCGAAAGAGCAAAATGGATATAAAATGTAATTACATCACATATTCGATGGAATACTTCTGTTCGTTCTGTAATTACTAACCGTAGATTGTAATTGAATCACGAATTTTATTGGAATAACATCCAAATTTTGGATGAAGAACCGTGCTATTAAGCGTCTAATATCTGAGATGATAAATATTAAAAAACAAAGTAAGTAGTCTTAATTTACAAATCAACTCAGAGGGACTAAATAAAGCCTGTACCTCTATTATAAACAAAATTTGACATTATTTTTATCTTAGTTCTAGTCTAGTCATTTTGCCTGAAAATTCTCCTCAGAAATCTGACTGCCTTACTGGTTATACAATTAAAAATTAAAAATTTTATTTCTTGACACACATAATTTATTTCTGTGAATGTGCACTATTTTTCGAAGAGAAAATTTTCGAATTGGAATTTATTATCTCACATCATCGATGTTTTAATTGTTCTGACAAAGTTATTATTGTAATATAAGAAATGAAGTTAGTGATTGACTTAGGATGAGTGTTTCACTTAGATGAAATTATTGCTTGCTGTAAACATTTTTACATCAAGATTATGCGATTTCGCGGGTTTCTTCCGTATCCAGATCCATTCTTGGAATGTCATGTTTTGTGAACCTTACACTTCACTTCATCAGGGCGAGGAGCAACCTGATACTGAGCTGTTCCTCCAGGTCGTCTCTTTTATATTACGCTACTTATGGAGTGATGGAGGGGAAGAAGAGAATTGTGAGTGGGGGAGGAGGTGGGGAGGGGGGGGGGGAAATCGGTCAATCCTCATTAATCGGGAGAATAGTTTTCCATATTTTATTTATGTTGTAGCCATTATCTCTCATTAGATTTAGAATCTTTTTTTATCTCTATGGTTTCTCTATACTTTCTTGGAAAATATGATATAATGTTGGCTATTGTGGTTGTTTTGTCAAACAGTATTTGATGTCCAGTTTCGATGTTGTGTTCTGATAGTGCTGATTGCGTGTTTTAACCTGATATCACGTTGGTGTTCTTTTATCTGTAGGTTGATCATTCTCCCAGTTTCTCTAATATATATTTGTCCATAGGAACAAGATATTTTGTGCATTCCTGCGGAGCTGAGTGGAGGTCTTTGATGTTTAGGAATTCTTAAGATTTGTTCTTTCTTTTTGGGTGGTTTATAGATAGTTCGGATATTGTGTTTGTTTAATATCTTGTCAATCCGATTTGTTGTTCCTTTGACATATGAGAGAATGGATAGGATCCTCTCGTCTGATTGAGTCAGAGATCGTTGTTTTGTTTGCATGTTTATTGATTGTTTTAATTATGTTTTTTTTGTCCGTTTTTCTGTAAGGCTGTTTTTAAGTAATTGAGTTCTGTCTGTAGATGTTCTTTATCAGAGATGGTGAAAACCTTATGTACAAGTGAATTGATTGCAGACAGTTTTTGTGCTGAATGGTGGTGTGACTCGACATGTAGATATCTATCTGTGTGTAGATATCTATCTATGTGTGTTGGTTTTCTGTATATTTGATGGTCTACCGTCAGCTTTCTTAGAACACAAGGTACAGAAGACAAGAACATCTAGGAAGGGAAGTTTTCCGTTTCTCTCTATGTCCATAGTGAAGTGGATATTTGGATGTTGATTATTGAGAAAAATAAAGAATTTAAGGAGTTCGACTCTGCCGTCTCCATATCACAAATATGTCGTCTACATAATGGAATCAAACTTCTGGTTTTTTGAATGTTTTTCTAAGGGCCTCTTTTTCAAAATGCTCCATGAAGATGTTGGCGATTACAGGAGAAATAGGAGAGCCCATTGCCGCTCCTGAAGTTTGTTCATAAAATTGATTGTTATAGGAGAAGGAAGTGGTTATTAAGCAGTGCTCTATTAGCAGGATGAGATTGGAGGGGACTTCATGTGAGGCTTTTATTATGTTTAATGTGTCTTTTATTGGACTTGTGTGAAAAGGGATTCTACGTCGAAGCTTACAAGCAGATCTGTGGGACGTAGTCGGATTTTTTGGATCTTTTGTATGAAGTCGTTAGTTATATGTGATTCGGATTTTCCAGTGAGGGGTTGTAGTGTTTGTGCTAGGAAGCGGGATAAGTTATATGTCGGGGAGTATATGGCGCTAACAATCAGTCTGAGTGTGATGTTTGGTTTGTGTACTTTTGGTAGTCCGTACAGTTTTGGGAGAAGATATGTAAGTTTTAATGTTGATTTGATTTTACTGGGAATGTTGCTTTTTTTCACCAGGATCTTAGTGTTCTGCGCGATTGTATTAGTTGAATCTTTGTCAAGCTTTTTGTATGCTTTGTCCGAGAGGATGATAATGAGGACTGACCAATTCTCTTACCCTTCCCCCACTTCCCACCCAACAATTCTCTTCTTCCCCTCCACCATTCCACAAGTAGCGTAATATATAAAAGGGGCGACCCGGAGGAACAGCTCAGTATCAATGCTCCTCGCTCTGAACTCCAAAGTTCACGAAATGTTGGCATTCTAAGAATGGATCTGGATACGGAAGAAACCCGCAAAACGCATAATTTTTATATAGAAAGGATCTGTGGAATATTATCATTTTTAACATCATTTTCTTCTTTAGAACAATGATAAATTTCAAACGAGAAATTTCGGCTTTGTAAATCGTATGCGAGTAATCTTCTTCATTCTTTGTGAAATGTCAATCCGTTCGTAGCCAATAACTTTGAAATAATATCGTCTATATTATCAGGTTAATCCTAATCTAAAATATGTTGATTGCACATTGATAACGAGTGTCTCAGGCTCAATGAAAAAGCTGAAACATGTAATACGTTATTTATAGACTTTTTATACAATGAATATATTGTATTATATTATAGATTTTATATATAATTGAATTATATATAAATTGAATTTGTGCCCTTTATATCTTTGTTTTTTTAAAAAACTAAAAGTTCTGCATTTTTTATTATTTGATTTTAAAAAATATACATACAAAAATGTGCAAATTGGATTCCGACAAAGAATTCGATATTATGCAAAGTATACATCCCTAGTAAAGAAAGTCGATTGAGAATGATATAATTTCTATCAATTTGCGTTTTTTATAAGCGTTGATCTTTCAAGCATCATATATAAATATATTGTATTTTATCGAATCCTACAAGATTTGTATTCTGTTGGAAATTAAACTTAAGATAAAAACTCTATCTCTTTCTATTGTATTCAATCAATTATATCTAAAAGAATAGGTAAATAAAAATATAGATATTTAATAAAATAACGAATTGGCATTCATCCATTTCTATCGTTTATTTAACGAATAACAATCAATTGTGTATTAACGATAAAAATAAAATCGTTATTAATCTGAAATTTATTCTATGAATTTCTATCGGCGATGTACAAAACTAAGTCTATAAAGTTTTATTGTTTTTTAGCGAATTGGAAAACTTATCTGAATGTATATGAAATATATGAATGAAATTTCATAGATGTCTATTTGATTTTCCAAAGTGGACATATCTATAAGAATTTATCATAAATTTATCATATAAAATAGATCGTTCTCGATTTACAATTTAGTCATTAAGTTTCCATCGATAATGTACAAAAAAAACTTTATAAAATTTGATCGTTTTTCAACGATCAGCGATTTAAAAATCTCATCTGAACGTATACGAGAAGCATGAGAGACATTTCATAGGTTTTTATCTGAACTTATAGAGTAGAATTATCTATAGAAGTTTATCGTAAATTTACTATATAAAATAAATTATTACCAATATGATATTTAAATAATGATATTTTATCAGTAAAATTAGAAACCAAGTCTAGGCCTGATTGCACCAATTTTTGCTTAAAGCGAAGTTTAAAACTTTAAGTTTATTGCATCAAGATATAAGTGACACTCAAATTGCTTTAAATTCCATTTATATTAAGCGGTAATTTCAGTACTATTTAAGAGAATTTAAGGAACGAATATTATTGCTACAAGCCATATTGGCTGTATTATTACTGTTCACGAATTATTTGAGGTTATTAAAAAATGGATTTAGATTTCAATGTACTAGAAGATGATGAATTAGATGATCTGGTTGTATATGGAATACCGCGAAATACGCTAATTATTTTCCAAAATATGACGATTTAAATTTTTTTAGAAGATTTAGATTACGAAAACAGTTCATTATAAATATATTAGAACAAATTCAAAATCGCCTAGAGTATACACATTACAGGTAAAATTTCTCTATTTATCCAAAATTTTTTAAACATTTTTAACATTACATATTACAAAATGTTCTTAACATAAGGTTACAATATGCTACAATTATAATACAATTATAATACATATATGTTAATTATAAATATTACAATAATATATTATAATTATCTATGAACACGTTTCTTTAAAATTATTACTAAAAGAAGAAATAATTTAGCTCTTTTCTAGAAATAATCTAGTAACACCAATACAACAATTGCTTATTGCTCTACGTTTATACTAATGAATTTTTGATAACAATGAATTATGATGGAATGGATAAATCTACAGTTTCAAGAATAATCGTGAGAATGTCTGAAGCTATAGCTTCATTAACAAATATTTACATAAAATTACCACAAACAAGAAAAAGAGATTTTATGGACTCAGAGAAATTTTTTTAATATTGCTGCATTTTCAAAAATAATTGTGCCATTGATTGTACACATAAGAATACAATCTCCAAGTATGTATTGTGTTCTGTGTATTTCATCAATGTATTTTCTTGTTTAAAACATGTATATATGTATATATGTATTATGATCTATATTTAAAACTTGAGATCATCATATAAGCATGTGTGTGCGTGTGCGCGTGCGCGCGTGCACGTGTGTGTGTGTATAATATAGGTGGTGATGATGCAGAAGCTTTAGAAACAGAAAATCATATTTTTCCTTGAATGTACAAATGTGGTAAATATAGATAATGAAATGATGGATATTGTAGCTCGATGGCTCTTTATGATTCAACAATATTTCAAAATAGTAATTAAGAATTTTTGACTTATAAGACTTTTTGAAATCACTTTTATAACTGCTTATTATTGGATATGTGATTATAATTATATTAGATACTATATGATTTTAATTATATAAAATAATATATTGTATGATTTATGTTATTACGTGAGTTGATTATTTATTTATTTGTACAGTTATAATGAATCTTTTTTAGGTGATAGTGCTACCCTACAAGACCTTATTTATTTACACTATTATTAAATCCTCAAGGCTCTGCTCAATTATATAAAATTATATAATGAATAAATTATATAATGAAAAAAAAATATACAATTATATAATGAATCACATATCAGAACAAGAACTAGAGTAGAACATACATTTGGTCTTTGGAAACGTAGATTTCCAATATTAGCATATGGATCTCGTTACAAATCAATACAGTAATGACAATAATTGTAGCAACTGCTGTGTTGCATAATATAGCAACATCAAGGAGAAAATATTCTTTCACATGTTGATGAAAAACATAATATTTTAGAAATTATTGCAAATGACCAGTAAGTGTACCAGTTCCGTGTATGAGTTTCCTCCTCATCATCAAAATGACGCAGACAATGCAGGTCTACTAGCACTTAATATATTAATATATTAATTAATAAATATTTTAATAATTTGTTAGAAAATATATGATAATTTGTTAGAAATATATGATAAAATATTGATTTATTTAAAATGATTTTTTCGTAACGAACACAATAAAAAATCTTACACAAAAATCTTACAAATTAATTTTGTAACATTACATTATTATGTCTATTTGTAAACGTTTTATTACATTTACAATAATATATAGTAATATTTATATTTAGAAACTTTTTTTTAATATCACTTTCTTATATCTTACCCTTAAGTAAATATATATTTTATAAATACCAACGATTCGATATATTATTCTTTTATAATATATAAAAAAGAAATAAAAATTTTAAATATTCCTTTTATTTAATATTACGTTTTAGTTTTTAATATAAATTTTTTAGTTTCATTTAGATACATTAGATTCAACTGTTTTTATAGACTATATTAGTTCGATCTTATATTCAAAATCGTCTTAAATATAACGTTGAGTTATTGTATGATCATGATTACTGAATAAAACCTGTCATGACCCAAATAGATCATACTCAAAATCTATGTCTGCAGATTTTATACAAACCAGCCGTTAAATCATTACAAATTAAGTTACCTATTTTTAATTACAAAACAGGTGACATACTTTAATTTTATTAATGCAACCACGCATTAATTCGGTCTAATTCGTAAACATAAAAGCCTCGAGTATCTTGGTTGTTCCAAAAAATCAAGAAAACACACGACTACTGTAAGAATCTCTGTTACTGCGAGCGTTACTGCGAGACGTCGTAAGATTATAACATCGAGTACTCGTAAATGACAATAAACTCTTACACCATGAACGTTGGCCTATATTAATTGGAGACCTTCGAGCGCTTACAAAACGACACTGCCACTGTAATTAACCGTCCAATCTGTAATTTCGCTACGCCCGGAGCGGCACGTCGTACCTTGATGGTACAACTGATTAACGCTTAACTCGTAAATTCTATAAACGGTGCCCAGAGCGGCACCCTTGCATCCGGTACAACATGAATAAAATCCTTAAAACTTTCTCTATTCATGACTAGAAATTCTATATTAAAGTCCGACCACGGCTTTGTCAAAATCCTGAAAGAAAATTTATATAATTTCTCCCTGTAAGTACACATGTGTGTACGTACTCTCTTGCTGTAATTTACATTATTTCACTATATAACTTTAATTAGGATCATAGAATGAGTCAGTGTAAATTAGCGTGAGATAATATATATAAAAGAAGAAATTATATTTATCTTTTTTCGTAAAATTTAAAATTTTTATAAAATTACTCGTGGTCAGATTCTGATATAGAGTCTCTACTCTTACCACACTTAAGAGCTTGAACTTAAGATCGGGCTATGAATACTTATACCACAGTTTGAGTCTTTTAATTAATATTAAAAAGCTATTGAAGCAAAACTTGCTTGCAATCTTTTTAACTGTGCCTTTTTAAGTTCTATGTCTAATTCTAAATGTTTTTTGCTTAATTCAAATTCAATTTCATTTTGTTTTTGTTTAACTGTCATTTCTTTTTTTTAAGCTATTAACTGCAACTTTGCAAGCTCCATTTTAATTTCTGCTAAATCACTATATTGTTTAGAAATGTGTGAACTGTTAAGAACATTGTCGATGATCTATGTCATCGAATTATAGTTTTAAATACAATATATTTGTTTCGTTTTCTTTGGATGATTCCCCTTCATTTTGAAATTTGTATTACTTTCATTTATTTTTAATGATGTATGCTTAGATGTTTCGTTTTCTTTGGATGATTCCCCTTTATTTTGAAATTTGTATTACTTTCATTTATTTTTAATGATGTATGCTTAGATGTTCTTAATTTATACGGTACATGTACGCCAATTTGATGTTACTTTTGTTTTCTTTACCTTCTTGTTTTGCAATGTACTCATATTAGAATTCTATAAATAAAGAAAAATTATATAAATTATGATTAAATCTATTATAATTAAATTTGTAATTTAAGTAACTGTAGAATATTATAGATTTAGGTACACTATACAATATAGACTAATTGTTTTATTCTCTAAAACTTACATCTATATTATATGCTGTGTGTGTATTATTCATTTCTTTCGGATAATAATTTTCCTCTAGTACTTCATACGTACAATATTCTTCTATATTTGAGTCTGAGTCTGGTACTGTTAATCGCACTGTTATTTGCACTCAGAACTGAAATAAGTATGTTTGTTGAATCATAATCAAGTATATAGATTTTCAGTACTCGTAGTTTATATTAAAACACAGGTATAATTAAAATTTTAATTAAAATTAACTTACATTTTTATATTTTTTCCAGCAATTCGTTGATACGTGATGATAATGTCCTTAAACTCATGATTTGAGGTAATGCCTGAATATTAATCAGTTATAATTTATCGAATTTTCATACAACTGTAAATCATTTTTTCTCACTGTAAATAATTTTTATCTTCTCCCAATTTTCTGTTTAATTCGATTAAAAATATATTTATAATTCTATTTGTTTTTGTGTATACAGAATCAAAGACTGCATTAACGCAGCCAATACTTAAACATGAAAAATTACTATTAACTTCTAGTTAACTAACTTTATATGTCAGCCAGTAATTTTTATGTCAGCCATGCAACGACAGCGAATTTTAAGTAACACTTACTTTAAATTCTCGTTAACTATTCAATAAACGAGACTGAATTAAAATGAATTGAAATTTTTTTCTCTCCGAATGTGTATTTTAAATAGCGAATATCTTTTTTTGGATTTAATTAGGTTCAATTGGATTCAATTAGATTCAATTGGATGCAATTGAAAAACTGCATTTCCTACTTAAAATTTTGAATTAAATAGTATTCATAATGCACAGAAAAAGCTAATATTAGTTTTAGATTTTAGATAAAAAGGCATAGAGATATGCTCCATGCAATTCCTATAAAATAAAAATGCATTCAGGATTGAAAAGCATTCATTTTAACACTCATGAATCAATATTTCTGAAAATTTGAATGCATTTCAATTCATTTCAATCCATTCTCGTTTGCTGGGTAAGCGAAGAATTATAGTAACATTGCAATCGAGCCTAAGATTCTTACATTTTTTAGGGAATTGGAAAACTTATCAAAATATATATGAAAAATATGAACAAAATTTCATAGATTTCCAGATTTGATTTCCCAGAATGAAAATATCTCGGAATATTTATTGTCCATATTGATAACTATAAAAAATTACCGACCGATAATGGTCAGATATTATCGCTATTATGTCCTGTAGACATTATCCTATCGTGCACTTTCACACACTAAACTTCTTACAACAAATAAACTAAAGAACACATAAATTAAGCATTCGTATATATATATTTTAGTTATAAATAAACTAATTACAATTCAGAAACATTAATTTACCTACTTGATTTCATTTTTCCAAATAAAATACGTGCATAAAATAGGGTACAAAGAGGGATGCTAAATCGGAAGTTTCGGAGGAGAAGAAGGGGGACGTCACAGACGTCATTAGGCGAGGATCGTAATGTCATAGGGAGGGGGATGTTGTCATAGTGCAGACGTCACTGGACAAGAAGAATGACGTCATAGTGCACGACGTCGCTAGACGAGAAGAATGACGTCGAAGGGAAGAGGCAGGGGAATGACGTTACGAGGATGTGCGAGGGATGACATTGCAAGGATGATGTTGCGAAGCGAGGGAGGAGTAAATAACGGAAGATGAAGTGTGCGGAAAACATACATTGCGAGGTCCGTATCGCGGTGATGACATTACGTGGGGTCAATGGCTGTCGGGCGCGATCCGCCGTCACCGAACACGCGCTCCACTGCGCGCTATACTTACCATTTATACTTACCGTCTCTTATGCGTCATTTTCTTCTTATGTAATCTTCCCTTCAGCGTCTGTCAATGCATTTATTTATTCATGTAGAAATATTTTTTATTCTACTGAATTATATTATTATTTTAAAGATGGTATGATCGCGCGCGATGACGCGTGTATACGAAGAAGGAACAATTAATTGCAAACACAAAGATATTTTTATTTTAGACATTTAGTTTTCATATAATGCAGTATACAATATTATCCATATCATATACTATCAATTGGCATTCAATATATGAATTTTTATCACAAATTTTTATCACAATTTTACACAAAATATCTATAGCATGACATTTGTTATTTATATAATTTTGATGTAAATGAGTCACAAAATATATTTAAACTTTTCACTCACACTATTCGTGTATTAGCATAGTTCATAATATAGGTGTATAAGCTTAAATCCGCTGTTTTTTAGTCAGAAAAACACATTTTTTTTCCTAGGAAGCAAAAACAAATTTATTCAAAGTACTTGCCCTCGCTAACTACATTTTTCCCATCTTTCGGGCGATTTGTGTATACCACGCCAAAAAAATTCCTCATCTTTCGAGGTAAACCACTCATCAAGCCATTTTCGGACGTCTTCGTAAGAATCGATGTGCCGCTCAGCGAACGCGTGGCACATCGACGAAAACAGGTGATAGTGCCAGGTCTGGTGAGTAAGCGGGATGGGGTAGCACTTCCCAGTTGAGTGTCTCCAAGTAGTTTTGGACCATTGTTGATGTGTGCGATGGTGCGTTGTCGTGAAGGAAAATCACCTTGTCATGTCTTTTCCGATAATGCGGCCTTTTTTCACGCAGAGCACGGTGCAATTTGATCAGTTGTTGGTGGTAGCGATGAGCATTAACAGTTTCACCAGGTTTTAACAGCTCGTAGTAGATAACACCCTCCTGATCCCACCAAACGCACAGTCTTCCGTCCGACTTGGTTTTGAGGAAGGTGTTGGTTGGGCGGGATCAACCTAAGATTTTTTGTGTTTAGGATTCTGAAAATAGATCCACTTTTCATCGCCTGTCACAATCCGATGCAGGAACGACTTTCTTTTTTATCTGGCAAGCAGAATTTGGCATGTGTTTTGGTGTCGCTCCATCTGCCTATCGTTCAATTCATGGGCACCATTTTCCGATCTTTTGAACCTTCCCCATGGCATGTAGCCGCATGGAAATGGCTACTTGAGAAATATCCAATTGCTCGGCAAGCATTTTTTGCGATTGGATATCGTCCTCGTCCAAAAGAGCCTGCAATTGACAGTCCTCAACCTTCCTGGGCCGATTTTCACTCTTGTCACTCAAAATTGTCGTCATTGAACCAGTGAAACCAATCTCTGCACGTTGTTTCCGATAAAGCATTGTCGCCATAGGCCTCTACAAGCATTCAATGCGATTTTGCAGCCGATTTCTTCAAATTGAAACAGAAAAGCAAAGCTTCCCTCATATGCTTTTGTTTTAGCAAAAAACATGATTATGAAAGAAAAAATATATGTTGTTGTATGAAATTGCTGATTATGTGCACTGGTTAATGTTGACAGATGTCAAACACATAAAAAAAAGTGTGTTGTGTGCCCAGGGTATCTTTGTACGCTCACTAATGCTACCTATGAACAAATAGCGGATTTAAGCTTATACACCTGGTATATAATAATAAATAATTTCCTTTTTCAGAATTATTTTTCTTGGTGAATTTTTAGACAATTTGCAATCAGTTTGTATTTTCTTATCATATGTAATTTATAGTTGTTCAGTTTGTACTTTCTTATTCTTTCAACTGTCTTCATTTGTAATTTTTGCATCCTGATCTATAATTTCATAACTATTAATTAGATGTTCAATAATAATATATAACAGATTCTATTAATGATTAAGTATATAAAAAAGAATAACCGACAAAAGAACATAAGACCATCAGATTCTTGGGAGATATTCTATTCAACAATTTTCAAATACATTTACGTTTCGACCTTATGATGGTTATCTTAATTCAGTCAGTGTGATTGTAACAAATTTAAGAAACGATTCATTAGTGTGTCAAATAATTTCCTTAATAAAATTGAGTTTCAACATTAAATTATATTGTAATTCTTCACTAATTATCAACGTTTTTTTGTTGCTGCAGTAGTCCTCTATATATATTGTTAGTCAGATCTCTTCAAAATACCTCTCAAAAGAATCAATTTTCTTCCAAAACATGGATCTTCGCAAAACATTTTAATATTCAACAATTCTGATGTATAAAACTTTCAAAATCTGTGTAGACAACAAAATGTATATCTTTATAATTTAAAAATCATTTTTTGTCAACGCAACAAAACATGTTCAGAGAGAAGCAAAGCAGGGTTATAAGTCTCTCTGAACATTCTAATTAAGGTCAAAATATGTATAATATTTGAGAATTGTTGAATAGAATATTTATATCTGTGTAGATCTGTATATTCTTTGTTGGTCATTATTGTTATAATTCAAAAGTCTTTCTCCATTTCCAAAAAGAAAAGACAGAAATAAAAAAGGAATTAGAATCAAAATTACTAAAATTCAACTTACCATTACATAAAGAGGATATATGATTGTCCGAAATTAATGTCAGGTCTAGATCATTTTCGTAAATCTATTATGTTCTGATCTATAATTTCGTAATTATTAATTAGATATTTATATAATTAGATATAATATATAATTTTTATTAATGATTAAGTATACCAAATAGATAAGTTTATAAAAATAAAAAGGTTTAGAATTATTGAAATTCAGCTTATCATTACATAAAGAAGATATATGATTATCTAAAATTAAAGATATAACATGTATTGAATCAGTTTCTTTTTGTAGATACATTAATTTTGGAAGTGCGTGTGATTGGACGATTTTCAAATCATTTAGAAATATTGAAGAATCAAAATGATTTCCATAAATTCGCGATAATTTTTATATAAGTTTTTTATTGAAATTCGTCCACTTTCTATTTCTTAACCGTCCACTTCAAATTTCTTTCTATTTCTTAATTTACATCTGGAAAATGAAAACATGTACATATAAAATCTATTCTATAATGTGCTCTTTGCTTTCAATTTCTTGCTTTTTACTTTGTTTTTTAACCTCTTATCCTATTGTTCATTTTATTTGTTTTCTATCGTCAGACAAAAAACGTAAAAATTGACGAACTTTGAAAGAAATACATAGTAACAAAAATATATGGCAAGAGATAATTTAATAAAAACAATTGTAAAGGGGGAAAAGACAAGAAGGAAAAAGCAAGAAATAGAAAGCAATAAGCACATTGTATAATAAATCGAGTTTATTGTAAGCTAGCGTTATAAGCAATTTTAACAAAAATGTCAAATTAATAAAAAATGTTATAATTACTTTTACCTTTCTGCATCTTTCGGGAAACGAAAAAAATTTAGCCCTGACAATCGTCCCGAAATATTTCAACAGTTAAATGTGGCACTGTACTACCTCTATTTATTTTGTGTTTCATTTCTATGCAATTGACGAATTGTTTTATTTTATTTGTATTATTAAGGAATTGTCTAAGTATTATATACGTACTCTAACAGCAATTTCTTCTTCTTATTATGCTCCTGCTTGGTTTCTTCAAGGAAAGGATCACAGTACCATATGTAGAATTTGAATCATTGATCTTATGATTGTTGATAATCTCTGCGGGGAATTAGAGATCTCACTTTCGTTTTATTTCAAAATTCAAGGTATTCCCGAAGTTACCTCTCGCAGTCAAGAGTCGAGATAAACCTAACCTAACCTGCAATTTCAACTTATTGAAGACATGTGACTAGATATCTACATATTTAAAAGACACTTAATATTTGAGTGATGAAAGAAAATTACAGTAAACAATGTCGAGCATTATTACGGTGCATCCAAACTTATTCTTCCAACTGTTTTAAGAAGCTAGAGCAAAATGGAAATGAACATCTACAAGGTAATAACAATTTTATAATCGAGATAATAATAAGCTTTTAAAGTGTATTTGGCTTACATTTTTATTTTAAACATTCATAATCTCTTTGAATGCTAAAAAGCACGATCTCATAAAACTTTTCATAAGAAAGAAATAAATACTATAAGCGTGATAAAATTATTAGAGAAATTTTTGTTGATTAAAAATTGAGAAATTAAATAATAATTGTGTGTCACAAGTATTAGAATGCTATTACTATACAATTAAGTCTAACAAGTATTTCAGTATGTCGAATTGTATGAAACTCTTAGAATTTGACGTGAAATAATTGTATGATTTGTATGTCAATAGTTTTATAATATTTATCGTAATTATTGTCTAAGTTCGCTCTTGTACGATATTTCTCTAACAATTTTATCAATGTATTTAAAATGCAATCCAATACTCAAAGATTCAATATCCATTTTAATTTCATTATTCTAATTTATAATTTAATGAAATTAATATATTTAAAATATGTGAAAGACAAAGAGACAGTGCGATAAAGGGGAAAGATAGAAGAAGAGGAAAGAAGAAGAAACGTGTTTTTACGTACATTAAATGCATCTGGTCAATGTGCGCCCCGTGCGTAAAACATCCGCATCTAACCATAAGCGCTGCTCTTACCCGTTTCCTATACGCGACTCATGATACTTTAAATATTTTTTCTTGTAATTTGAAAACTAAGTTTCGGACAAAATTTTTGTAAAGGAAAAATCGTCTCAGAATATGGTCAAGAATATGTTCCTTTAAGGAGAAAAGGTTATTTTGAATTACCTTGTATGTATTATTTGGCAACGTCGCATTTGTATCATATAATATTACATTAATCGTTGTCATCGCGGAACATGTTAAATGTCCTGAAAAAAAATTTCTTATATTACGCTGACAAAATCATATCGAAACTTATCAATTTGCTAACACTGCAATTTGCGATGTCAGATTATAATCGATGCGTTCAACTTTATCAAAAATAAAAATTAATATCCCATAGAGCGATACTTTGTACTACTTGTTTGTATCGATTATTATTTCGTTTGTACCTCAAATAGTTAAACAAAAAGTAAAAAATAAAAAATAGCGCGAAATTTTAAGATTTTTTAAATTTTATTTATTTCATTCGAAATACAATAGAATCGATTATACCCATTTGAACTTTTATTTTCGTTTGTAACTGAAAAGGTCCGATACAGAGCTTTTTAAATTTTACGCAATTGTCATATTAGGAAATTAGACAATTTTCAAGATATCGAAATGGAATCAACGGCATTTGAAAAAATCGTTTATATTCGTTTATATCTCTCTTACTTTCGTTTGTACATCAAAGAGTTCGGCGATATAGCGATTCCAAAATTTCGGAAATGCGCCAAGAGAGAAAGTCGGTCATTTTTAAAGATATCGAAATGGGATCAACGGCATTCGAAAGAGAATCATTTATACCCGTTTATACCTCTTCTACTTTTTGTTTGTACCTTAAAAAGTTCGGAGATATAGCGCGTTTCAATTTTTGCGCGAACTTTATATAGCGAACTTAGCCAATTTTCAAGATATCCAAATGAGATCAACGGCATTCGAAAGAAAATCGTTTGTTTCCGTTTGTATCTTAAAGAGTTCAGAGATACAACGATTTAAAAATTGCGGAAAGAAGGGAAATCGGCCATTTTTAAAGATATTGGAATGGGACCAACAGCATTCGAAAGAGAATCGTTTGTATCCATTTATACCTCTCCTACTTTCGTTTGTATCTCAAGGGGTTTGCAGATACAGCGCATTTCAATTTTTGCGCGGACTCTATATAGCGAACTTATCAGGTGTACAACTTTGCTTCCGCCCTTTTCCTATAAATGGCTTTAGCGGTAAGTGGTGGTCGAAATAAATAGATCATAGACGTCATACAATAAACATCTGTCAACATAACCCCATAGAAACATTAGTCAATTTGTGTCTGCATCATAAAATTATTCTCGATTGAAAATGTCAGTTTACGAGCCAAATTCTCGTCATTTGCGGGAGGTTTTAATTTTTTGCTTCGATATAAAGAAATCTGTGGCTGAGGCTCATCGAATGCTCTCAAATACTTATGGTGAGGCCGCTATTAGTGAAAGATCGTGTCGTGAGTGGTTTCAACGGTGATTTTGACGTCGAAGACGGCATAGCGGTGGAAGAGAGAAGGTTTTCGAAGATGTAAAATTGGAGGCATTACTTGAGCAAGACTCGAATCAAAATCTAGAAGAATTGGCACGAT
>Ga0157363_1002272_pt1 | contig 16833 bp, 15 predicted proteins | sample AttsexASBM1_FD_111477 | JGI IMG/M metagenome (GOLD analysis project Ga0157363, IMG submission 111477) | Fungus gardens microbial communities from leaf cutter ant in Ribeirão Preto, State of São Paulo, Brazil - Atta sexdens ASBM1 | ecosystem: Host-associated > Fungi > Mycelium > Unclassified ... | reverse complement strand
CACAAATCGACTAATGTTTCTATGGGATTATGTTGACAGATGCCCAAGTTTATTGTATGACGTCTATGATCTATTTATTTCGACCACCACTTACCGCTAAAGCTATCTATAGGAAAACGGCGGGAGCAAAGTTGTACACCTAATAGATAGAAGCTTTTCATACAGCACAAAATTTGTAATATCGCTACAATAATGCTGCAATATTGCTACAATGTTGCAGCATTATTGCTGCAACTTTTTTGCTGTAGGGGTTGTAAATTTAATCTAATCTACAATTTATTCTTATTATATTATTCACATCAGTGTTCGTTGCTTTGTTATTTTATAATTTTTTTTAATTGATAAAATCATGATTCAGTTATGTATTTTTATTAAATAATAAAAACAAAATTTGATTATATTTTTCAACAATACCTTATTTTTATCAATGCTTAAAGCTGATTCTATGAATCAATAATCGGTAATTCTAAGGGCGGGAGGGCGGGAGTGCATGCGTGGGTGAAAAGACATTCTGCAAGTGAGGAATCGTTTTCCGCGATTAGGAAAACACTATCGCCACAATTTTTCAGCATCAGCAAATGAACCTCGACACTCACCCAAAATTAGCAACATACCGTGTACTTCTTCATTTGAATGAGATATGGATAAATCTATGAAAACTTTCAGAAATAAAACGAAATGAATATTTATTTATCTCTGATTCACTTTTATAGCAACATGAAAGTCTCTACTAAGATTAAATATTTACGTGTATTACTGGGGCTCACACATTTTGGGCTCAGTCCGAGCTCAAAAATACTTATTTAGTTTTTAATTTTATTATTTTTGGAATAAGTCTAATAAATTATTAAATACTGATTATGATGTAAATTCAAGTTATTGCATATACACTGTTAAATTTATAATATCAAATTATATCTAATGAATCATTTTTATAAGTCACTCCTACTCTCAACATGTATTATTAATTTAATTAAAACAATTAAGAAATTAGACATTTTACAACTCAAGAAAATGTATTAAGTTTAACTCTAATTTAGTTTATTATGTACTAAGTATATACATTGATACGTTGTTTATTTTGAAACTAATCATGGATTGATTTATATTTTGACACACACACGTATATATACACACGCGCGCGCACGTACGCACGCATGCACGCATGCAAGCACGCACAAAAGGTGTAAATCTGATCGGATAACTTCCACGCGGTACACCTTGGATAATGCTAATATTGGCGATACTGTAACTTTTAATTTTTTAATCTTCATTACTCGAGATTTACTTAATCAAAAGATACTTTATTATTAGAGTTTTGGAAAGCTCTTAACATCGGCTATTAGATTTTAAAATAAAAAGTAGGATATTTCATTTTATAAAATCGATATGACTTTGATCTGACCTTGCCACCCAAGGCAAGGTCACATATCAACCTGATATGTTCAATAAATAGATTTTTTTAAACTCCACACTTTAACTTTGGTCTGAAAATATTTTTTTATTGTTTGGATCTTATCCTGCGGAGATAAAAAGGGTGGATGGATAGTTTAAAACATCCTGTATATTTCTTCTCTGATTTTTAATTCTAGGCATAGAAAAATTATAAGCGCTACGTGTATGATATCATTAAGCCTATTCATTTATTATCGGTTCCAAATGGGAAATTGGGAATTATAGACCATAATCTGGTCTCCATGTATGCCTTCAGTCTATCAACATTATATAATTTGAAATTCCATATAGGAGAAATAAACCTTAAGGGAACTAGCACATTTTGTTCTCCATGTTTGAACATCTGTATGTAAAGATGATCTGACATTCTCACTAATCGTCCATCTTGCAGCTCTACAACTTAATTATCAAAATAAATGTCTAGAGGATAAACTCTGCGATCTTACAACAAATTAGAATCACCCTTGTATACAGAACTCTCTAAACCAGTATCTAAGGCCTATTTGAAGAATATCTTGTCTTTTTTATTCTTTTTTAGTTTTATCCCATGCAATATGTTTTGCTTTAAAGACACAGAGCACTAATACACGCACGCACGCACGCACGCACGCACGCACGCACGCACTGAGGAAACAAGTTGAGAGGAAGGAAGTGGAAGTGAACGAGGATGATTTGGAGAGGAAGAAATGTTGCGGGAAAAAGGGCCTGCGACTGGATTTACGTTGTTATTATTATTGCTAACTAGGCTGTTAGAATTACTATTGTCATTATTAATTTTATTATTATTTAAGTTATTATTATTTAAATTAGCTAGGTATATTTGATAGACTTTATCGTAGAGCTGATGAGCCTCCTTAAACCTTGATTAGGCATGTAGCCGCGCGGGAAAGACGTGAAAGAGGTGGCTGATCATCTATGAGATTTTAATGGAAAAAAATAAAAGGAATTGTTTTAGGCTCTGCATTAGACAGGAAATGAGGATTTGGCAGGTAATGAAAGAGTGGCGGAGTGAAGTTCGCGGATTAGGCGAGCTTCTAAATAGAGGATATAAAATTTATCGAATAGTTCGATGAATATTGGAGAATAAGGACGATAGGTAAACTGTCGAACTCGATAGAAGGGTGGAAATAAAAGATTAAAGGGAACAATACAGAAGCTGGAAGGGAAATTGATTAAAATAATAATAATAATAATCGGTGCATAACGCGTAAAAAAGAAAAAAAGAAAAGTGCAGAAATGATTAACTCATTTTTCCCGATGAAGTCCCTATTTGGAATAAATATTGTAGTTCCTAGGCACTGGTTCTATAGTTCACCTAAAAAATGATTGGGTTGAAACGATAATGGATATTGGGCACAAGCATTCGTTGCACGATCATTTAAATTCGATTGCTGATGGTGCTACCGGTACTTGCTACCGATTATAACAGTGCTACTACCAAAAACTAACTGCGCTCGCGAAATCACATTTATATAGGATACTATCTTTGGGAGTGGATCCTTGGGATGTATTAATCTGACCGATTAAGATTTTTGATTGGCGGGATTTGTCCCCTGAAGAAGGGAAGGGGGAGGTAATTGACATCCTCTTTTGTTTAAAAATTTTTAGATGGATGAGAGCATATTAGTGAGATTAATTTTAATCATCCGCTCCGTTTCTTGAATCATGTTGTGCCTTTTCGCAACAATGAATAATTTCGAGATTCAGTTTGCCTTAAGGGTTAGGACTCACGAGAGAAACACTGAGAAAAAGGGCGACGAGAAAAAAAACACTTAATCACTTTTTCGCAATTTTATTATAAAGATTTCTCTTTTTAAACAATTTCCCCTTTTTGCTTACATTCGTTTATTATTGATGCGTCGGTTTTAGTGTATCAATACTATTTTACTTTGCGTTAATAATTATAATCACTCGTGCAATTACTTATAACTTTTCGCGCTCGCGAGGATTTAAGATGGTCGGTATCGTGTATGTAATAAGACACTCGCTCGCAACGTGCGTAGATTCGTTTTTGTACGTGCTTGTAGATTCGTTTTTCGAGATTCTCTAATGATAGCCACCGAATATAAAGAAGTGCGTGATGTCTTATTATCATGTTTTGGCAATCGATATGACCATATTTGGTGCCCGACGTCGATCACGCGATGGATCGCCAAATCTGCAGTCTTACATTTCCGCGGTTCGTTGCCAAAATGCAAGGTTCAGAAATAATTGCTGTCTTGCATATCCGCTAGCTAGTTGCCGAAGACTTACTCGTGGTAGCTTTAGGGCTACATTACCAGATTGGTCAGTTTTAGATAGTGGCCATGGTAAGGGTAGGAGTGGGTAGCTAGAGTAAACTTTGATTATCTCGCGTGAAAATTATCGATTCGTAATCTCTTCTTAGAACTATATTTAGAAAGATCGTCAGTGTGTTGGACGATAAACAAATTCTTCTTCGAGTCTTAAAGATTTAGTTTATGATTTTTAACTCCTACAGCAACTTGATATCTAGTCTTTGTTTAACCCTAAAATGATATTGTTATTTTTGGTTACCTTTCTTATAACAATCAGGGTTGGTGAAATCTTGTAACTTTGTCACGCTATATCTTTGGACTGAATACATATTTTTTAACTTAAAAACGTATGAAATTTATACCTCGAAGTCAGACAAAGCCAGATAAATATTAATCAAATAAATAATATTTTATTTTCAATTAATTACAATAAATGCTTTAAAGAAATTTTATTGGAAAAATTCGCAAAAAATGACTACTTTGGATAAAAAATTTTCAAATTTTTTAATTTAATATTCAAGCAAAAATTCATAGAATTTTTTGACCCCTTGAACTAACAAAAAAAATAATACGATATGAATCGCTTAAAAAAGTATAATTATTTGAACTATCGAAAATCTACATTTTTGAAGAATCTACATATTTTAAGTTTACACAATTAATAAATAAAATTTTATTATTTGAATATTATAAAAAAGTAATAATATAAAAAAAGTAGATAAAGGATCGTACATGTATAAATATTATTATTATAGGATTTAATTCAAAGGATGATGCAACAATCGCTCTAAAGCAATAAATCCGCCCCGGAGATCGCTGAGCGATCTCTGAAGACTGACAGAAATTATAAAATTTTCATTATTTATTATATTAAAATATAATTCTTTTTCTACATTTTCGTGCATTTACTTTTATACTCCAAAACTCAATAAACATATATATTTAATAAAAAATAAAGAAGTATCCAGAACGCTGAAAACTTAACTAATCACATGTGAGTCCTAAGTACCCTTTTTGAACTTTTGAACTTTTCTCACATCAAGAATAACACAAAAAAAACTTTGCAGGTTTATCATATGTATGAACAAAGTTTTTTTCAGCCTCAATCCAAGTATTCAAATTATATTATACAAAAATTACAGCAATATAAAAAATCGCATAAAGTACGTACGTTGAATCCATGAATATCATACTGTTAGAATATGATCTAAATATGCTGCATATTCTACGATTGAGTTGCGCTGTATACATTCTGTAACCTTTTTTGGATGTTTCTTATAATAAAAATAGTCTGTGCTGAGAATTTGAAGAAGTAATTTCATTTCACAGATTATGGGTCCTTTTGAAAGTATTAGTTCTTCAAGCACAATGTCATTAGTAAATTACATGGCCAAAACTTCCTGAACTAAAAGGACGTGAGAATTACGATGATTAGGCTTTCGCCGCAGAGAATTTCTTGATTCTCGATGGAATGCAAAAATGCATCAATGGAATTGAGACGGATGCTGAAAAAAACGCCAAGGCCAAAGCTAAGCTGATTTTGATCGACTCATCGCTCTATATACATAAAAGAAAGGATAGCCGAACTACGGACAAAGCTAAAATCGTTGTTCGATGAGTCTGGATTCACCAAGAAAATCAGCCTACTTCGAACGTTAATCTCTACGAAATTAGAAAACTGTGACGATGGTGTCATTTTGTAAATCAAATAGTAGAAATGGCGCAGAGATTGAGAGATACCAGTTTCAATATAGATGATGAATGGATTGGTTCGTTGCTTTTGACAGGAGAAATTTTCGCCAATGATAATGACGATTGAACATTCAGGTATCGCCATTACAGACTATCAATAGTTGTTCTATCAAAAGCTGTTAGACATGGAAACTGATGTCGATAAGGCAGGAAGTGCTTTTGTCAGTAAAGCAGTAAGCTACAATAAGAAAGTCAGTAAGAAGCATGCAAGTTCAACACTATCGAATACAAAAAAGGAGATCCATTGCTATGAATGTAAACAATCTGGTTATTATAAGAATCAGTACCTGAACGCTAAGATAATATCGAACAAAAGTGATAACAAGAGTCAGAAAATGTCTTTAGTGAAAAAAAAATCTTTAGTGTAGTTTTTCTAACGGGTCAGTTTAGTAAAGATGATTGGACTCAGATGCTAGCATGCATTTGACAGTTAAGAGAGATTGGTTGACAGAAGAATCAAAAACAAATGCTCTGCAAGATATTATGGTTGCCAACAAATCCAAAGTTCAAGTAGTGAGTGCAAGCAATGTAAGCATAACTACAATTGTAGGAAAGTATAAGTACAATGTTTTAGTCAAAGATGTGTTATATGTTTCGCAATTAACTACCAACTTATTATCCGTAAGTCAATTAATTAAAAATGGCAACGAAGTAAAGGTTGCAAAATTTATAACAGAGACAGTTAATAGGAGTTGCGGATTTAGTTAGTAATGTATACAAGCTAAATATTACAGAGTCGCAGAAATGTTTTCTGGCCGCTACAGGAGTGACTTGGCATCACAGGTTAGGACATCTAAATAGCAGAGATTTGACAAAAATGAAAAATGGAGCTGCTGAGGGATTGATATGTAAGGGTGAAATCGAAGTGGACAAATATAACTGTATATCATGCAATGAAGGAAAACAAGCAAGATCATCATTTTCAGATAAGGATACCAGAGCAGAAGGATTATTGGAATCATGCTGGCGTATGTGGCCCAATGGAGGTTGAGTTTATAGGAGGATCTAAGTATTTTCTAATTCTGATGGATGACTTCTGTAGAATGGCTTTTATATACTTTCTAAAAACTTTCTAAAAGGATGAAGTATTCGATTTCAAGATTTCAAGAGAATGGAAAATCAGAAAATGCTGAATAAAGATTCTCAGGTCAGATAACGGAGGAGAATTTTGCAGTGGTATGTTTGAGAGGTTTCTAAAGAAGAGTGGAGTTATTCATCAGAAAACAATACCTTCTCCGGAGCAAAATGGTTCTTTAGAAAGAATGAACAGAACAATAGTTGAAAAGGCGAGGTGCTTATTATATGATGCTCACCTGGATAAAAAGTTCTGGGCTGAAGCAACAAACACCACTGTATATTTGAGGAACAGATCAATCGCATCTGATTTAAATGATAAAACCCCATTTGAAATATGGATAGGTAAAAAACCAAACATCTAAGGATTTTTTGAAGTAATGTTATGATTCATATTCTAAAGAAAAAAAGGACAAAATGGGACAGGAAAAAAATTGATTCTTGTCGGTTACAGTGATACTGCCAAAGGATACAGATTGTATGATCTAGATAATAACAGTGTAATAATCAATAGAGATGTTGTCATAATGGAAGATACAAAGGAAGATGTTGAACTTTCAATATTCCCAAGATCAGCAAGTGAAGATAACTCTAGAGAAAAGATAATAGATTCAGTAGGAGAAGAAATTAAAGAAGTAGAGAAAGAGAAGATTAGTGAAGAAAATATAACCACAGAAGTCAGAAGATCGGAGAGAACACCAAAGCCAAGAAAATTGATGATTATGTAACGTACATGTGTATAGAAATTATTATCAAGCTGGACAGTGATCTAATCACGGTTGTTGAGGCTTTGTCAACATCAGATGCAAAAAAATGGAAGCAAACAATGTCAGAAGAATTGCAATCTTTTGAAGAAAACGATGCATGGGAATTGGAAGATATACTAGAAGAAAAAATTGATAGACTGTAAATAAATATTTAAAAGGAAGATTGACAATAAAAACAATACAATATCGAGCTAAGTTAGTAGCTAAAGGTTTCTCGCAAAGACTAGGTATAGATTTTGATGAAACTTTTTCTCCAGTGATTAGGCACTCTACTCTAAGATTACTTATGGTATTATCAGACAAGTTAAGTTTAAATATAATTCATCTGGATGTAAAAACTGCATTTCTTAACGGTTATTTTTAATGATGAAAGAAAGATTATTTATGAAACAACCTGAAGGGTTATATATTATAGATAAAAGTAAAGATTTTTGAGATTAAAAAAGACGATTTATGGATTGAAGCAGTCTTCCAGAATTTGGAATGAAAGAGTAAATAAAAGATTGACAGACTTAGGCTATAAAAGATCAAATTTAGAACAGTATTTATATATAAAAATTGAGAATGATTTAGTTACTGTAATTGCGTTGTATGTCGACGATTTTTTTATTTTTTCAAACAATAAGGAGGAAACAATTTTTCTGAAAGATAAGCTAAGTTCGAAATTTAAGATTAAAGACTTAGATGAAATTAAACAGTCTTAGTATGCGAGTAAACATTGATAAGGTTAACAATGTGGTAAGATCAAGAAAATTACATTGCTACTAAAAAAATATGCTAGATTGCAAGTCTGTTAAAACACCTATAAAATCAAAAATTTTGAGTCAGATGATAGAAAAATTGATATTCCTTATCAAAGATTGATAGATAGTTTTATGTATTTTGCAGTGTTAACAAGACCTGATAAAGCTTTTAGTGTTAATTTCTTAAGTCAGTTTAATAATTCATATACTGAATCACATTGGAAATGTGCAAAAAGAATATTAAGATATTTACAAACTACAAAAAATTACGAGTGAGTTGAGATTTAAAAAGGATAATACTGAATTAGAAGGTTTTGTTCACGCTAACTGAGTAAACAGAAGATCATATACAGGTTTTGTATTTAAGCTCTCGGGTTGTGCAATTTCTTGGGAAAGTACAAAACAAAAAACAATAGCTTTATCTAGTACGGAAGCATGTAAAAAAACTATTTATACTACATCAATTTCTTTAACGATAATCAGAGCGCATAGAAATTGTCTGCTAATATCATCATATGTATCATAAAAGATTTAAACATATTGATGTGCGACATCATTTTATTAGAGAAGCTATTTCTAATATAATAAATTAGTAAAAGTTGAATATCTGCCATCAACTGATATGCTAGCTAATATTCTTACAAAAGGATTAAACTCTCTGAAAAATATAGTATTATAAGTTTCTGAATATGTTAGGTGTAAGTATTAAGCAGCATTTAAGATAGTGGGGGGTTAGAATATGATCTAAACATATTGCATATTCTATAATTGAGTTATGGCACTATATACATTCTGTAATTTTTTTTGGACGTTTCTTATAATAAAAATAGTCTGTGCTGAGAGCTTGAAGAAGTCGTTTCATTTAACACATACTAAGATTAATTGGCGTTGGTCACCAGTATTACGTTTTTAATTTCAAAGGTATGGAATTATTACTAGGAATTGATTCATTTATTTGTCTATTAAAAGGAGATTCTACTACGACTTTTTGTCTTGAATGGACCGTGGTATGACCATTTTCAGACGTCGACGAAAATTTATGTCTCCAACTCTCCGTGATTGATATTTTGATAGATGGTGAAAGACAAGGAGTTAGACTTACCCTTTGAAAACAATTTAACGATTTTTGATAACTAGTTATGTTTCGTAATTAATATACGAGTAACAACGATTAATTTTCCACGAAAAAAAAAGAATCGTGGAGTCTACAGGACATAACATTACATTTATATATAATTGCTTCCAATTTTCTCAGTAACAGATTAAAATTCACAAGCCATCTATTTGGGGAGAAATAACAATTAATTATGACATAATCATTAAAACTAATTATGACATAATCATTTAACGGCGACAAAGTCATCACCTATATCACTATTACTCATCCTATGTTATAATCTATCGCCTTCTGCCAAGTCATTGTGGCAAGCAGGAAATTACTGTCTACAGAACCTATTCATCTGTCATCTATCGAAACACAATATGGCTCCGACAGTACAGCTAAGTTCATTTTGTTTTCCATCATTCATTTGTAAAAGAAGATGTAAACATCTTAATATTCTTTTTGCACATTTCCAATGTGATTCAGTATATGAATTATTAAACTGACTTAAGAAACTAACACTAAAAGCTATATTAGGTCTTGTTAACACTGCAAGATACATAAGACTATCTATCAATCTTTGATAAGGAATATCAATTTTTCTATCTGTGCTTGTCAAAAAAATGTGGAATACTTCACGATTTTACGTGTCATCTTTGCGGCCATGCTAATCTTCCATCGTTTCAATTTTAGTATATGTACTGCTGAAACAAGTACCGGTAAAATTGGCCAATAGCCAACTTGTACAACTAAGACCGATTTTCTTAAGACTGACTAAATTTATTTTATTCCTTCCCATTAGTCAAGCTAAATTTCGCTGTACAACTAGATACGAAAAATTATAGTCGCTTATTTATTGTAGATTAAAACTAGTTAAAATTTAAGATTTCTGACTACCAACTCATTGTAGAATCAATATAACTTGTCGAAGAAATTGCTATATAAATTTTTTAAAGAATGAAAAGAAGAGGATCAAAATAATTCTCAGCTTTAAGTAAAACAAAATAGAATTATAAAATCAGAAATTAGCTTAATGAAACTTAATGAAGAAAAAGTCAAATAAAACTAGTATCAATACAATCACTATAAATAATGATTAGAAATAATGAAAGAAATGATAATATCATTACAATTACATTTAAGAAAAGTGATAATATCAGTAGAAATTAATTTATTGAAATAAGTAGTGATTATGTAAGTGACACTAATAGTTCAAAAGATAATAGTAATTATAATGATACAGATATTAGTAATGTATTGTAGATGCGACAAATTTAAGTAATGCAGATATCAATTTTTTAGATGTACGAGATCAGTTAAGGAGGATCTCGCGTTTAATGAAATATAAGACAAGTCTATAATATAAATATAATAAAAAGTAAAAAAATGTAAAAAAAAAATTAATAATATCAATAATATTTAGAAAAAATTTCATTAACTTTTATCGTATCATTTTGAAGATATTTAATTCTAAATTTATAGAAATTTACATTACAAGTTGAAAATATAATCTTATTCTGTAGTTATTCTTTTTTAAATTGACATACTTGCATATAAGTCAACAATTTAAAAATCGGTATAATTATTGTATAAAACAAATACTTAAGTTCGTGTAAAATTTCATTTAAACTGACCGTACAGTTTACAAGGAATTTATATTCTTCAATGAAAAAACTAGAACATATGTCAAATGGATGATGCGTATTAAATAAACATCTTACAATTTTTATCTTGTCAATTATTATTCAGTTTGAAAATATTTAATAACATATAAAATTAACAATAATTACGTAATGGCATAAGATATTGTTAGTAATCTTTTTATTTCATTATTTTAATCATTTTACATATCATTATGGCCGACTTCCTCTCTTGCCGCATTTCCGAAATTTTGAAATTGTTGTATCTCCGAATTTGGGGAAACCCTTTGAGGTACAAACGGGTACAAACGATTTTCTTTCGAATGACATAAATGAAATAAAAAATCTTAAAGTTGCGCGCTGGCTTTTCACTTTTTGTTTAACTGTTTGAGGCATAAATTAAATAATGATCTGTACAAATAAGTACAAATGTCCTACGGTATTAATTTTTATTTTTGATAAAATTGGGCGCCAAGTTCACATCGGTCATACTCGGACGATGGTTTATCTAACGTACAGCTACATTCGAACATAATACAACATTTCCGAGCGCGGACGATTTAGACGACAATTTATTTCAAAGTAGAATAAACGCGACAGAAAATAATCCGATTGAACGTAGATGGTCATCCTCATTAATTTTATACGAGAGAAACTTATTTAATGTTGAGCTGTGAGACAATATACAAACAGAAATGGCGAATCAGCAATTACACGTGCTCAGGATGATTGAGAAATGAATCATAAGTAACTGGCGCGGAAGTAGATATCGAAATCAATAGATTCAGAATGTCAATAAAGCAAGAAAAAACAAACGAAAGAATATTGAATCAAATGCTCGTCGCAATCATAAGATGATCGCATAAGTAATATAGAAGTTAAGGCAACGAAAACGAAAAGGAAAGAATGAGATCCTTAAATATAACACATGGACGAACATTCACAGATGTCAAAAAGCAGTCGAATAGATACTTAAGATAATTAGTAATAGATACTTAAGATAAATTAATAAATAATAGATCGTAGGATACTTAAGAATAAAAGAGGCTTGAAATTTAATACCTGAGGTAGATGGATATTCTCAACAGAAATTACAAGAATTTGTTAGCGCAAGTACATACACGATGGAAGAAAATTAACTTCGCTGAAAAATCCGCATTATTAGAAGAAATTCTATTATAAATACGAAACTTAAGGGAAAGTTATTACTAGACTTTCAAACAAGGAACATTAGAAATTTCGAACAATTAAAACGGGAGTTAGAAATGGATCATCTTGGAAAAAGAGGTCATTCTTGCAACTCGAATTCAACGCATTGAAACAGAAGCCTACGGAAAACGCGCAGACGACGTTCTTTCAACACATCAACACAGTAGCGATGGAATTGTATGAGTCATTAATAGAGAAACGAGACATCGTCAAACGGAAGCGTATTACATTAAAAACTACACAAGACCATGCTTTACTGAATTTCGAGTTAGGATTACGCGAAGACATCAAGATGATCGTGCGATCTCAAAAATATAATAATTTGTAAGAAGCAATTAATGCTGTAAGTGCAGAAGAGTGACTAAAAGATTAGATCCAATTCACATTCGATAAATAATGACCGAAATAGAAATAATTAATTTCCTAGTAACCAAACCATTCAATCGTGCAATATTACAAATGCGGAAAACCAGTATATTATGGCAAGAATTATCATACGAATAGATATACGAACTGTATACCTTACCGAAAACCGAAAAACCCGCAGGGACAAACACTTGAAAAATTGTGCACTTAAAGACAATAAAAATGAATGCTGATTGCTGCACAGACCATCGCAAAGGTATACATCCGCCAATCACGGCAGGAAGCAAAAATGAAAAGGTTCATAAATACCATCATGAAAGCGAAGCGACACAAGAAACGAAGCGAAAGCGAAATCTCGCACACTAGTATCGACAAAAAAGGATTTAAAAAGACCCAATTAGCACATGAGCATCAGATTTCATAGATAATAGGAAAATCACGTACAAGTACGGGATTAAAACTCGACAATTCTGATAGAAGAAACAAAAAAGAACAAGATGAATTTTCTTCTTGACTCAGGAACCACTGAAGATAGGGAAATTAAAGAGTAAAATATTAATAACAGATGAGCGCATGGTCCTTACCGAAGTAATAGGTCATAAAATGCGTACGCTGGGAAAAATGCGAGCAATTATATCTTTAGGAAGGCGAAAAATAAAGTATACAATTTACATAGTTAAAGATGATTTTTCGATAGAATATGAAGGAATTCTCAGAATAGACTTTTTATTAGGGAAGCACCGAGCCAAGTGTGATCTCGAAAAAGGGCATGTGCGCATTGATGAAGTAACATTGAAACTGCATCCGTGTAAGAGGATAACATTAACACCCTGTAGCGAAACCATCGTACGAGTGACAACAAATAAAAACCGAATTGGAATTGTTAACTTCGAGGAAACAACCCGGAATATTTATTGATTGTTGCCTGGTAGAATCAAAGGAGTATAAGTGCTCTATTAGCATATTCAATACGACGGAGACAATTATAAACATAATCACTCAGCTCGCGTAACTTTAGAAGACTTATAGATGAGTGACACAGCAATACATAAATGGAAGGAGCGCTTACGCAAGCAACTACGAACTGAGCATTTGAATTCGGAGGAAAGCGAAGCGTTACAACACATTCGCGACGACTTTTGCGATATTTTCAGAATTATTTTTGAAGAATTTATCATTTTTAAAGAATGTATTTTGTACCACCACAATATCACATGATATTAATACACATATCCATAGTAAATGTAAATGCTCCGGTAAATGTAAGATCATATAGGCTACCAGAAAAATATGAGGAAGAAGCAAATAAACAAATAAAGAAAATGCTCGAAGAGAAAATTATTCAGTATAGTACGAATCAATAGAACGCGCCCTTATTGATCGTTCCAAAAAAAAAGACGCGTCGGAAAAAAATAAGAATCGTAGTAGATTTTCATAATCTAAACGATCTCACTATAAGCGATTCTTTTCCATTACCAAATATTACAGACATTCTCGACCAATTAGGTAATGCGAAATATTTTTCAACGCTGGATTTAGCTTCGAAATACTATAATCCCGAAGATGTATAAGCATAAATAGCTTTCTCTACTCTCTGTGATTATTATGAGTTCAATCGAATGTCGTTCAGGCTAAAAAATGCGCCCACCACTTTTCAACAGCTAATGAACTCAATATAAATTATTGTAGAATACAAAACCGATATAGTCGCATACGAACCAAATTTAAAAGAGCATAATAAATGATTAATTGAAATAATGCAACGAATGCGTAAAAATAATTTGAAACTTTATTCAGACAAATGAGTTTTTGTGGAAAGAAGTGACATATCTTGGACACATTATTATGGAAGGCGGCATTCGACCCGATTCCGCTAAAATAGCGCTGTAAACAATTTTCCAAAAAAAATAAAAGATATTCAATCTTTTCTTGGACTTGCAGAAGATTCTTTCTAGATTTTTCTAAAATAGCAAGACCTCTTACAAATTTAACAAAGAAAGGAATGAAATTTGAATAGACAGCGAAACAACAAAATTTTTTCTAAATACTAAGAGAGAAATTAATCGACTGCACCGATAATAAAATACCCAGATTTTACGACAAGAAGTGTGTTAAGTGTAAAAAACCAATCACTTTGCAAGAATGTGTAAAGTCAGCAGCAAATGCATTATGTTAAAGACGGTAATAGTGAATATATCCAGTAAACGAACATATCCAGATAACAATTCGTGCGAGCTCATATTGCTTTCACGCATGCATGTCATATCGTGCCCACACAATGAAATCACTCCGTCCACATGATGAGGGCATGCGAGTACAATGAATCGCAATCACGTCATGCGCATATCGTGCTATTATCATGCGCACGTATGCACCCACAAAGGGATCATTGTGCGGGCATTTTATGCGGGCATGCGTGCGACCAATGAGTCTCATATGATGATGCAAATGTGTATATATGCATTAACCATTAATAATGTTGATACGGACTGTTATGAAAACATACACATTAAAGATTGTAACAAAACAGTAAAATTTAAGTTAGATACAGGCGAGAGTAAATGTAATACTAGAAGCAATTTATAAAAAATTGAAGTTAGAAAAGAAACTGGAACTAGTAAAAGCTATTGTCACGGTCTAGTTAGGAGTTTTAAACTCATGCACACTTGAAATTGATGAAGTCCGTAACAAAACGTATCCAGTACAGTTTGTTATTATGAAGTTAGGTTAAAATCAACGCCATTGTTAAGCAAAGAAACATGTGAAAAGTTAAATTTAGTAAAGTATATCCAAGCAAAATACGGCAAAACAACCTCTACTTGATTTTCTATTAGGTCCCACCATAAATGCGACGTGTGACGATTTCAAAACAATGTTTGGAGATGTTTCAACGTAATCCAGATGAATTTCTGCGTCGATTCATTACTGTAGACGAAATATGGATCCATTATCACACCGAGACGAAAGAATAATCAAAAAAACAATGGACTTCACCGGAACCAATTCCGAAGAAGGCGAAGACCATAAAATCGGCCGGAAAGGTGAGGCCATAATTTTTTGGGATGCACGTAGTATAATTTATATCGATTATCTTCCATCGAAGCAAACAATCAATGACAATTACTATGTAGCCTTATTGGACCGTTTCAACAACATTTCAAAGAAAAAACGTTCCCATTTGACGAAGAAGAAAGTGCTCTTCCATCAAGACAATGTACTCGGCACCGATGGCCAAATTCAACGAATTCCATTACGAATTGCTTCCCCATCCAGCATATTCGTTAGATTTAGTCCCCTGCGACTATTTTCTGTTTCCAAACCTAAAGAAATGGTTCGGAAAGAAATTCACCAGAGAGCAATTCATCGCCGAAATAAAGGCTTATTTTGAAGGGTTAGACAAATCATATTATTCGGACGGCTTGAAAAAGTTGGATCAAGTGTATCGAGCTGAAAGGAGATTATGTTGAGAAATAAAAATGAATCGATCAAAAAAAATGTGTTTTACTATGTTTTTTTAAAACTTATTGACTTGTCTTCGTATAAGTACGAACAAAACTTACAGAATTAAATTTTACCGCTAAGTATCAAGGAGCTTTTGAAAGAAAATAATTTAAATAATTAATATTTAATTGTTAATTATAAGTTTTGCATATAGATCAATTGTTTGAGATCGAGAGATGATCTCGCAATATTGCATGCCGGCAGAGAAAATCTGCATGAACTTTATATTTGCGTTATCCTTTGTATTTCGTTATTCTTTGTGATATGGGCTTCTAGAAAATTCTAATAATCATCGACGACATCTAAATGTTTGTTAGCGTTGTTTATTCTTTTTCAAAAAAAAAAGGGAACCCATATCATACACAAACATACAGCTATCTAATGGTTACTCAAGTCTAACGATAGACGGCGAAAGCATGCGAATGCGCCTCAGCCACTAATAATGTATCTCGTCGCCAATCGCTGTCAATTCGTGGATTTTCTTCCGCATGATCACAGAGCTCCTTTTCGTGACGGAGACTCTGAACTGCCAATCGCTCTTGGTGCCTGCGGGTCACTTTAAATTTTTAATTTTAGAATCCTCCTCATTGATATTTAGCAAGAAAATACCTTGTCTCGCCGACTGATAAAAAGGTGAATCAGTCTTCGCCAGCTCCCTTTTTTCGTTAGTATTCGCCGAGAAAACCGCTGAGATAAAAAGTTTCATGTATTTTCCATCTTGAGTTTGTTCCGTCTGAAATTTAATTATATGTAGTGAAAACTGACAAACGAATAAAAAAAATAAATTTATATTAGGTGTACAACTTTGCTTCCGCCGTTTTTTTCCCGAAATTCGAGGCTTTATTGTAAAAAACTGGTTATACATTTATGATTCAAAGTATTGTCCATCGCTGGCTACTACTTTCTCCCATCTTTCGGGTAGCGTACGAATCCCGCGTCGAAAAAACT
>Ga0157363_1002271_pt1 | contig 16835 bp, 13 predicted proteins | sample AttsexASBM1_FD_111477 | JGI IMG/M metagenome (GOLD analysis project Ga0157363, IMG submission 111477) | Fungus gardens microbial communities from leaf cutter ant in Ribeirão Preto, State of São Paulo, Brazil - Atta sexdens ASBM1 | ecosystem: Host-associated > Fungi > Mycelium > Unclassified ... | reverse complement strand
TTTTTAAGTGCCGGAAAGCAACATGACGGTACATACTTATCCTTTTAATGAGACTCACATGAATTTAACATGTGTGGTCATGGGTGCGCTACCACGACCGTCTCTGAAGTTTTATGTCAACGGGATTGAGAGTTATGAAAGCGATCGGGAACCCTTAACGGATTGGTACAAGGATCCTCAAACATCGCTGAACGTCATCATCGAGAATATATTGGATTATGTTACCATCGAGTGCGAAATGACGATCCCCGAAACAGAATATAAACGCCGAGAACGGATCGTCTATCCCTCCAGTTCGAATCGTTCCAATGTGACAGTCAATGCATTTTAACACAAGTGTTCTTATTGTTATTTAACTCGTTGTTAACTCAAAGTGTTCTTATCGTTATTTAACTTGTTGTTAACTCAAATTATCTTCTAAAAAGTGAGGAGAAATAATATATAGAAACCTTAATAAATATTAATGTAGACTTAACAAAATTTACGATAATCTTGCCAAGAGTCGGACAAGACAGTTTAAACACGCCTAAACTCTCGAACTTTCAAGCAAGCTTTTTTTTTTAATTTATCAAGTAGATGAGATGTTTATTAAATATATATTCCTTTCTTATGTTTCAGCGCAATTTTCCTATCGCACAAATGTTTCACAAGGGAGGCACTACGCGATGTTGCTTGTCGATATTCTTTGTATTGCCATTCTTAGATTAATATGATAGGATTAAGGTAGACTGATTTAATCACAAATTGTACTCCAGAAAAATAAATATTTATTTATTAAATAAATATTTAATGTAATTTAATTTTGGACCTCGAGCCATCAACTCATTTAGTTTTGAAAAAAAAAAGAAATAATACAACTATCTTTATCTTAAATCGATTATCTCTATTCAACCTATTTTTTCATTTTCCCAAAGCACATATAAATAATATATATGTTGCTCGAATTGTCCATTGTTGTTGATTCTTCAATGATTTTTAATATTCGTTATTTAACTTTTTGCGTGTAGCAGTCATAGCTATATCGAAATGACAAAGTGGGTGCGTGCATTGGGGGTGGGAGAGATAATCTTGGATAGTGGGGATGATATCTAGAAGCGGTATCCTTCAAGATTATCATTCGCTTCCCAGCACTCACCTGTAAAGGGTAAGTAACCATCCGCAGCATTTATCTTTCAATAATTCGTACCGATTTGTAATAGCATTTTAAATTGTCACAGGATACTAACTTCGAATGTAATTATCAAAATATATTATTTTTTATTTTCTCGTTTAACACTACTTTTAATTTGATAATGTGTTGTATTCTTGTATAATAATTGTGTGGATCGAAAATTTGTGAACAATTTTAAAAATCGTATAACAACTTTATACAAATTCATCTTGTTAAAAACGTGCAAACAAATTGTAATTATATTTTAATTACAGTTAGAAAGATTATAATTGAAATGAAATATATGTATATTATACTCGAATATCTTAGAGTGATATTATTAATTCAAGATATATGCTATATTTCAGTAAGATTTTAATTTACTAATACAACAGTAGCATTATTTTTTAAAATTTTTTGCATTTGTTATTACTAACACATTTCCATTGTTTATAATAGAGCGTTCGCATCTGCAACTGAAGTCATCAGTGCTGAATTATCATCGTGCTGAATTTTGCTCTTAATCGCCAATACTTTAAAAAATGAATCACCCTTGGATGCTACTTTTTTTCGCAGGTAATATATAATTAATTGACTTATTTTTCTGCATGTTGCATATAAACGTGAAAAAAAAAATTAATATGAAAGAGAAGATAAAGAATTCTTTACATACACAACGTTCGTTACATATACAACAAACTTATATTATTAGAATTCTTTTTTAAATGTTTTATGTTACATGTTTTTTTCAAGATCATTAATTCAAGAGATGATTTTTATTTTGTATCAAAATTAACATTGAAAATGATCCAAAAGAGTTTGTTACAATAATTTGTTTGTTTTTTTAATAACTTAGCATTAAGATCTTATTTGGCTCTATATCTTCTATTTTTAAATTAATTTTATAAATTATTTGAGCCTTAGTTCTTATATTATTTTTAATATAAATAACACTGATAGCCTATTTGGGAGAATTACAAATCCAAATGCCCAACGTATAAATTGCTAATTGATGATTTATTGATTCTCTTCAGTAAAATTATAATTATAATACAATAATGTCATTATAAAGTGTGTATGAAAATTGAATGAGAACATTTAGAATGCTGTTGGTAAACATTATAGTAAATCTTTACGTCGCATGTGACATGTAAAAGTCAATAAATCAGTTATGATATTAATAATTAAATTATTTATATCTCAGAAATAGTTGAGTTTTCTACTTGTTTATTAAGGCTTTGTTATTCAGTATGGTATGCATTATATAAATGCTGGTTTATTTTGTATAATAATCTTGTATAAAAGACAGCACGACATTCGGAGAAAAATGTTTTCGAAACTATCATTATTTCTTTTCATATTATAATAGAATGTCATTTATTATAATGAAAGATTGCGACATGGTTACATAGTGCATTGGTCTATCATATTAGAAGTTCCAAGTTCAATTCCAATAGGAACCAAAATATTATTTACTCTCGTGTCTCCTCTCGGGAAAGGCCGGCAATCTCCCGAAAGTATCCTAGCTCACAGAAATATCTTTCGAAAAATCTGCTATTCGGAATCGGCATAAAACTGTAAGTCCCATATGTTTGTAGCAATTGAATAATCAGCATGCGCACAAGCATATGAGAAAGATGTAATATAGACTTAATGTAAGAGGAAGAAAATAGAATATCGTGTTAACTTCACGAATATCCAAAAGGGAGATCTGTGAAATTAGCACGACGTTCTATTAATAAATATTTAAAAAATAATGAAAGTTTTATTGTAACTCTCTCTTTCTCTCTCTCTCTCTCTCTCTCTCTCACACTCTCTCTCTCTCTGCATAGTTCTACAGTTCCTTATAAAAATGAAAAACAGTTTCGTATTTTTTATATTTAAAAACTAGAATTAAAAATATGTTAGATTCGCAAATCTAGCATACTGCCCCTCTAAAGTACAAGAAAAAAATGAATATTTTCCCTTTTAATTATAGATTCCGTTAGTATTATACTTTAATTCTTTTTCTTGATAAATATTTAGCTAAATGTACATATATTTTATTTACTTACATACTTAAATATGATTGAATATACTGTACTTAAATATTATAAAAATTTTTTTTTAATTCTACTTTCATTATATTTAATTTTTATAAAAAGATTGAAAAAGAGGGAAAGAGAGAAAGAGAGAAAGAGAGAGAGAGAGAGAGAGAGAGAAAGAAAATTTATAAATTTTGCGTTACTGTTTGTGCGGTTTTTAATATACAATATCATATAATGTCTCACAATACTTTTTGCAATAAAGTACGTTAATTATAAAGATATTTCAAAGAGAAGCTAAGTGAAGTTAATAATTACGGTATCTACCGCCTCTTTTGTTTGCGGGATAATCGGATCAAAACCGAACTATATAAGACAAAGTGATACTACAAAATTTCACGTCGATCTCTCAGAAATAGTGAGCTTTTGTGCTAAAATTAGTTTTCTAATCGTTCAATGCTATTGTAATTCATGTTATTTTGGACATAATTTTCGGAATTTTCGGAATTTATTTTGTAAAACTAATTTGTTTAATGACAAATAAATGAGACAAGAATTATATAACTTACCGATTACTTAAGAACATTCCAATCAGTACACAATATATTTAACATTTCTTAACATTTCTAAAACATTTTTTAACAATTATTTAATATTTCTACATTAAATAAATATTTAAAAAATATTTTTTTTAATATTTTTGAAATATTGGACATTAAAATAAGATGATTATATGCTACAAATATACAAAATAACTAATATTAAAATCAAATTACATTCTGAGAGAAACAAACTAATTAAACAACAAGAAGTAAAATGTGTTAATATTTTGTAATTATGTTAAAAAGAAATATGCGATAATATTCTGGAGTTAAATTAACTAATGACTTCTACTATATTATATAAAATAAATTTTATATAAATAAATTTTAATTTTAAAGCTTCTACTTTGACATAATTAATTTTTCCGACTCATATATAAGTAGACATAAAAATGTATTTTATTTAGTTATTTAAGCTTTTACTGTCCAGAAGATATCATATTTTTCTAAATATATTAAATTTTTTTAAGAAAAATAATAAAAATGACAGTAATAGAATAATGAGTCTTTCTATATTATAATTCTATATTACATATTTCAACGTATCAATATTATTGATTTTTTTTTATTTATAATGGAATTAACACGACTTGTTAAATTACAAAATTGTTTACTAACATAAAGGCTGATAATAACGATCCAAAATAAAAATTCCGAAACTTGAGGAAAGTTCCGTAAAGATATGCATTGGCTTGCATAATATAACATAAGTTATAATTACTTGATTGACATTCATCGATGGCTTCACCGTCACATCCATAAATGCATTGCGTTGCAGCATACTTGGATTTATTATAAACTTCTTTCTGAGCTTTATAAATTTCTCTCATTTGACGTTCGGTAAAAATTGTGTTTTAATTATCGATCTATCATCTATATTACACTCTTTTTTATTATTTTTAATTACTTTTTCATTTTAGAAAATTCAAAAGCTGCATCTGTAATTTTTGAATGTTTTTTAAATGTTATTCTTTCATATATATATGTATATATATATCATATATATATATATATATATATATATATATATATATATATATATATATAGATATAATAAATTATTTATTTTTATATATATATATATTATATTTTTTATTTTTTTTTTTTTCTTTTTTTTTTTAGAAAATACAAAATCTGTATCTGTTTTTTTTGTATGTTTTTTAAATGTTATTCTTTTATATATATATATATATATATATCATATATATATATATATATATATATATATATATATATATATATATACATTAAGTTAATTATCTTTATTGATATATGTATAACTTACATAATGGATGTCTTTATCATTCTTTCATTTTTTATTTTTTATTTATCTTTTTTTTCATTATTTTCATTTTTTTATCATGAATTTTGTTAGTTCTTTAGTTCTTCAATAATTTTATCTGTTTTTGCAGTGTGTGCATTGTGGAGCTTCGGTGAGACCGTTCCTTGCGATCAGTGCGGACGGGAATGTGCCGACATATGCGGCACTCGGCAATTTCGCGCTTGTTGCTTCAACAATATGCGGAAGAGACATTCCGACTTCTTTGGCCTGAAATTTTGGATGAGACCACGGAGATATGCGCTTCATTTTTATCCTGACTACGATGCTTAATTACAGCGCTACACATCCAACACAATTATGGAGAATCCCACGATATAAAGCTAGTTAATGTGCTCAATGTTATATTTACTACCCACGCGCATCGTTCAATTAAAGTCGCATAATGTGGCCTATATTTTTCCCGCAACTTTTCTCCCTTCTCTTCCCTTCGATAACACGCTTGTTGATGCCAATAATTAAAATTAAAGATATTATCCAGCAGCAGATATTCGAATATGATTTTTTGTGTATAATACAAAAATCTCTTGCACCTGATTTTATATATAGGGTATTACTTACGAGCAATTCTCGATTAGTTAACTTCAACAAAGAAGTCTGTGAAAGGGGAATCGAGTGATATTAATAATATACATACATATATAAAATAAAAAATATTTTTATTTTGCAAAAATATAAAATTATATATTTTTAATTTGTACATTTTTTTGTCAAGCTGTGCTCATATCTTAGATTTATATCACAATATTAATAAATACATAATATCAACTTTGGCTTTGTTATACTATTACAATTTTCTTGAATTTAATTTGAATTTATAATTTGTAACGAAACCTTGTGGTCAGGTAACTGAAAAGTAATGAATGTTTATATAATGAAAGTAATGAAAAGTAATGATTTAACTGAAAAAATTATAGTAGTCTTACGAATGTCTTATGAATGTTATATTAAATTTCATGTATAAATACACAAATATACTTTTCAGTTACAGATATATTTAATGTAATGTCATGAAATTAAATTCAATTTGTGTAATTTAAAAATATAAATTTCATGTTATTTTTAAGTGTGTGTAAAATATGTACTATTACCAAAATTTGATTAAATCGTGATTAAATCATACATTATTAAAAAAAAAGTAGATATATTAAAAATTTGATGTTGTCAATGAAAATGAAGTTATAAGTAACTTGAATTTACTTATATTAAATTGTATGCAAATCTATATAAAATTTAATTAAAAATATACTAAATTTCGTAAAATTTTATGAAAAGTACACAAAGATTTGTACACAATTAACTATTCTATTGCAATTAAAATTATGCACAGCTTGATTTTCATTATGCAAATAATAAAACAGTAGCTATTATTCTTTATAATTGAATCTATTATATAAATTTTCTTCCTAATATCATTTTCTATAACATTATTTCTATTTTCTTCGAATTTTGGATTTTTTAAAACTTTTTCCTTGATCAAGATTCATATGTTTACGTTTTATTGCTGTGGATCCATCGTTTGGTGGAAGATTGCTGCTACTACTCACAAAAGTCTCCCGATCTATTACTTCTATATAATAAAAATAAGTAGTATGTATTAACCATAAAAGAAAATTTATTCTATATATATACATAGATACATCGTACATATATGTATACGCACACACATACATACACAAATACATGTATGTATACATAGATGCATATAATAGAAAAAAATGACATCGCTGTAATCGGTGCATACCTCCAATATCTTCTGTGTCATTATTTGATAAAGATTTATTTTTTATATTATTATTTGAAGTAACTTCTATATTTTGTGTCAGCCTTGAGTTATCTGTTTCTGAGTCATCAATCTCCGAATTATCAAGCTCTTCATCCAGCATTAAGGTATTAATTTTCTCGTTAATAATATTACTATACTCTTGAGACATAATTTTTCTAATTAGCTGTTGCCCGGTAAAAGAGTTACTGTAAAATATAACATTCGTTTTACAAAGCTAATTACAATTAATACATTCGCGGTGAATGTCGGCTAAGAATTTAACTGAACGCCCCATGTAATTTTTTAAAATCTATAGCTGAATACACTGCAAGGATCTGCTATTTAAATGTGTGTGAATATAAAAAATATTGCTTCTCGATATAATGCTTATAATCACTTGTTTAAAATAAAAAAAAAATTAAATATTATAAACACATACTGAAAAAATATGGATGAAAAATTATTGGCAATATTAAAATTGATAAAATTGCTTAAACTAATTAAATATATTTTTTGAAAACAAATATAATGAATTTACTACAATGTAAAATTTAATATTTTTACAGATTAGTTGTATATTATTATACAAGTTGTCATTGAGTAAATGAGAATGAGTTATGTTGAGTACCATCTCGTGTGACATATATAAGCATTATGAGTAGGAGTAATGCTGATAGTAAATCTTTGAAAAGACATGCAAGTAATAAAATTCTAATCATTATAAAATATATATATAAAATATGAACATGAAAGGATTGATAGCACGAGTGGCTTCAAAAGTCTTGAGTAGTGATTGACTAATGATTTGAAGATTCACCGAGATCGATTCCACCCACAAATATCTTTTCTGCATGGAGATCGTCACTCCAATCTAGTTGCTAACTACTAACATTCAGCTAAAAAATTTTAAATGATGTAGGACTATGTTACCAGCATTCAACTAAAGAATTTGAAATGACATAGGAGTAAGTTACTAGTCTCAGATATAAGTAATTTCAAACTTACTGTGACAAATCCCAGTCCACACACAGCCACGATTTTAAGTTATGTGGTAAGCTTTGATCATTTAGAAGCCAGGGTTTTGCACCCACATATTGAAACTGTAGTGCATATCGATACAGCTCATCATACCAGAAGCAACATTTTGAGACTATATATCTCGTATGAAACCTATTCAAATATAATATAAATATATATCTTCGTTCGTGTAAAAGAGAATAATGTTAACTTTGATGAAATTTATAGGAACATTACCAAATTCTACATACAGTAGCCAAAGCTATTAAAGCAACGTTCCACACATGGCCTAATTTAATTCTGGATATAAAATAATGTGAAGCAATCCACGACATACTTTCTATTCTGGTCATGAGCTTTCCAAAGCCTTGCGTTCTCACAAGTACATACTCTAGATTTTGTCTACTAGGTAAACTATACATCCCATCTCTCATTTGAATGAGAGATTTCAAAGTTACATAATCATTCTTTAGACACATTCTGTAACAATTGTCCAAAGCTTTACCCAATCTGACTATGGACATGAAGCCTTTGTCATTTCGAAATTTATTTTTCATTCGATAAATCAAACGGCTTAGGACTGCAACGTTTCTATATAAATCATCCATCGATTCAAAATCATGGATCACTATGCTTAATGTCTTTTTAAATCGAGATACATCAACACCTAAAAACGAAAACAAACAGTTATCTACAGATATATATTTTTGTAATCACTTTATTGTTACAAGCCGTATTAGAAAGAAATTTTATGATAGGCAACAAATATATTAGCTCTCTCTCTCTCTCTCTCTCTCTCTCTCTCTCTCTCTCTCACACACAAATACTTCCTTCTTGATTTGTTTTTTTTTAAATATAATACTCAAATGTAAATATCCATATCTAATAAAAAGAAATAATTATTCAGAATTCACATGAATTCGACGCATTTTAATTTAAAAATATAACCTAGATAAAAAAATATATACCAGTCCTTTTAGCATCTAGTGTCTTGATTTGCCACATTGTATACGGCGGTCGCTCCAAAGTAACATGATTCCATAGTGCCATCATTTTTACAAGTTTCAATGATATAATTACGTTATACACGTAAAATGTGTACAACACTACCACGTGGCGCAATTACAAACAACAATTCTAATTATAAATATTACAATCGCAGACGAGAAGCTAAGAGTGAGTTTACAAAATAAAAGTAGAAGATCGTGAAGAATTGACTAATCATAGTCTTTCTTCCACTGTGATTGGTTAGCTTGCTATTCCCGGCTTTCGAGCGCGATGATCGTTTATCGACATTGGACATCTCGCATAATGGTGGACAATTTTGGCTGTGTCAAAGTTTCGCTACAAATGCTTTGAAACATTTGATGGACCAATTAGAAGAAAGAATTTTACAAACTGATCAATTAAAAAACGCTTCAAAGTTTGCAACATCACGTTGACCCATATCTTTTATTTCGAATTTCATCATCTTAAAAATTTTTTTCTTAAAAGTGAGATCATTGACTATACATTGTATCCAACTTCCCCGATGTGAGAGATCACGAATCCTATCCGAAGGTATTAATAGATCATAAAGTATTACAATTGATTTCAGAAATGTCGCGTAAAAATGGCCGAAGTGCACATAGTACACAATTTGAAATACACGAGGGTCCACATAAAAATGCTCAAGTTCATGCGGTGATCACATGTATGATGTGTACTTTCGTATTTCTGAACAGTTCTGAACTGTACTTACACGTATCCTTCGTGCACTTTTATGCACAAAACTTCTATGACAAATAAATCCGTATTAAACTAAAGAATACATAAATTGAGCACATATCCTTTCGTACATATTCTTTTGTTCATAAATAAATTAATTACAACTAAAAACATTGATTTATATACTTGATGGCTTCATTTTCCCAAATAAAGCACATGATACAAATGCATAAATTCGAAATGGCCGCGTGAAAATGAATGTGAGTTTGCTACTTTATAGATCTAGTAACTTTAGAAGGTATATGAGGTTAGACTCTTTCCTCTTTGCGCATGTGCGACTTGATCAATGATACATTCTATAACATTTTTGAATAATAAAAACTTTTTCCTAAATTGTAATAAATAATGATATTAATGATGAAATATTAATTAAAATTGTAATGAATACTGATGAAGTATTACTGAATTTCATATTGAAATCAATTAATTGACTCATTTTTAGTATTATTTCATTAAAATTTTATTATAATTTATTAAAATATAATTTATTAAAAATTCATTAAGGAAATTTTCATTTGAATTGGGTTGAAAAAATAGATTCTTTTTTGCATTTTTTTAAAGTTTTAAAAATACTCAGTTCTAAATTATATAAATATATTCTTAAAACAGACAAAGTTACCTTAAAACGACCTCACGCACAAGCAGGTATATAGAAAATAATTCAATAATTCTTCTGGGCGTCTCAACGGTTTTTGCCTAACAGCCCAGCAAACGAGAATGGATTAAAATGAATTGAAATTTTTTTTATCCGAATGCGTATTTTAAATAGCGAATACTTTTTTTTATATTTAATTGGATTCAATTAGATTAAATTACATTCAATTGGATTGAAAAACTGCATTTCCAAAATTTTGAATTGAACAGTATTCACAATCCATTTCAATCCATTCTGGGAGGTACTAACAATAGCCCTTTCTTGAGCAGGGGGACAGGGGGCTTTCTATTGAAAACGAATATGTGAAAAAAGTTGATTTTACGATTTTTTTCGAAACGACGTTTCAAAATTGGTGAGTGAGAGACACTATAGTATAGATTGGAATTTATAGTTTCGAGAACTATAAATTCCAATCGAGTTCAAATTTGGAAAAGTTTTGTTAAACAAATTTTTGTCGAGAATACCTATAAAACTGCTGACTGCTACCTATAAAACTTTTTAAAATTAAACATCTTTTAGGAATCTCCAAAAATAAACAAAAAAAATCCCACTTTTTATGTTTGCTAAATTCGTATAAATGAATATTAATATTTAAAAAAACGCATTTAATTAAAATTGTTTGGTTTTCTTAAGCATTTTTATATCTATCATAATTACGAAAGAAAGAAAATTAATGAGCATTTATCTGCTTCGTATGTCTGTTTTCAGTGGAAATAATCTTGTCTCCTGCTTGCAGGAAAGAGTTAGACTTGTTTATACTTGTTAGACAGGAAAAAACAGCTGGGACGCTCGGAATTATTGAATTATTTTCTATCTGCTTGCGGTGACCACTTCAACGTCTTGTAACTTTGTCAATTTTGCGAATATCGTTATAATTTTTGAAAATCGATTTAAACAGAATAAATGTAATCATACATATATTTAATAACATATATTTAAAAAAAGTATTTTATTCTACATAGATTCTTCATATCAGCGATAATTTTACTATAAATGTAACAACGTATTACGTGTCTCCTGCTCCCTTTAATTTTATTATATAGAACGCGTGAATATCTCGTACCATTGCACCATATCAATCATGTAATCCGTCTTATGTTTTTATGTATTTAATGGGATCCAATAATTCGAAATGCGGATATAAGATACAGTTATAATTTATAAATTTACATTTACAAGGCTTATAATATAATTTTAATATTAAAATAATCCTTACGCATATTAAAAACAAAAAAAGGAAAGAAAAAAAACGCTGTTGAATTTCGAGCCGGTTACAATGTACAATGATCAATGCTGTCGATCACTTAAAAGTTTTAAAACGCATTAGATATTTTATTTAAAAAATCGATTGTACAATTTTAAGATCTCATATACAGAAAGTGAATCAGGTAGGTTGGCAAGAAGCTTATCGCATCAATTATTCTTCTTGGCAGTCTCTCTTTAAAAAAAGGTGGCTGCTCGTTAAATATCGAATAATTATCGTGATATCGTGTAAATAGTAACGATATAATTGCGATAAGTGCCCTGTAATTATACAAGATGTGTTTCTGTACGTAAATTCAAAGTTATCCTATTTTATTTTACTTAAACTAGAATATAAGCTAGAGCTTCCACAATCGTAAATAAGGAAATAAGTCGAATCATATCATAATTAATAATAATAATGAGACCTACAATAAATTACGTAAATGAATAAATATGTATCAAAATATACGAATATGAAACAGGTTCATTCATATTATAATAAAAAGATTTTTTTTCTGTTGGACAAAAAATACAACTTTGGCTCTTTGTGTACGCCAGATGAAAGAAATGCTGTCAGATGTGTGCATAACATATCGATCAAGATGAAGTTAAGTCAAGCATCGTGTTGGTGTCTTCTAACGCTGGCAATGGTAACTCATTCTTCTCCTCTTCGATTCTAGCATCCGACATCTTTAGGAACTTGATTACCTTCTCAGTAGCGGCGATTCCGCAACTACTCACTTCGTTCTGAAAAAAATGCGCGTGATAAACATTAAAACATATTTTTTTCAAACCAAATGGGATTTCTCGAATGCTTACCGATGCCGTCAGATTCATGAAGTTGAAGAATTTTTGAAGTACAGATACCATAGTGGCGAAGTTCTTGTCTGGTAATCTACTTCGTACTAGCGACTCATATTCCTATACAATAGAAAAAAGATTTAATAAGAAAAAAAGAACTAGTCCCTGGATGTAAATTATTAGATATGTTTATTAACAGATATTATTATTAACAAATAGATTAATAATACTTTTTACTTATATAATCGTGTTTTTAAAGTTTTTTTACCTTGTTATCCATTATTAAGTATCCAAGTAACAATACTACATATGCTCCGATTAGTGTATGCTCCATATGTCGTCCAGCTTTCTGTAACACTGTAAAATAATAATCTTACAGTTATATTATAATTTAAAAAATCTGAGCATTCTCATGAAATATATAAATTAATTTTTAAAAAACATAAGCAAATTGGATTTTTTTCTTCAAAAAAATTTTTAATTTTCTATCGATTCTAAATCATTAATCTCAGTATAAGTAACTATTTCACTTTTCTAGACAGAAATTATAGTAATACTGTAATTTTTTTTGATAGTTTCTTGAAAGAATATACTTCTTCAAAGAATGTCGTTAAAAATTGATTTGTTCAAAAGCTATTCTATGCATTATTATTAGTAAACTTTGAGCAAAATTAGATATCAAGATGGATATATGTATGCATACACAAGTAAACATTATACAAACATTTCGTAACGGTCTCTTCGATAAATTCTTCCTGAGATTTAGAGGTACTCGATACTCTTTCTGTTTGCTCAGAATCTTTCTTTCCATCTAAAATCGCGTCAGTTTTCTGTTCCTCGGCCCGTGCGAGTTCCTCTTGCTTGTAAAATAAATCAATCAGAGATGCTACGCCGCTTTCCTCCGCTGAAAGTACGCAATTATAAAAATAAAGATAAATCTTGTATTCCCACAATTTACTACATTAAAGAAGTGTAAAAATCAGGTATATTTACCATCGAAAATATCTTCTAATGATGGAGGTGCCTTCGAGTTAATAAGAAGTTGCTTGTTATCGTCGCACTGCTCTACTAAATTTATCAACAGAATTAATGCCAACATCATCATATCAAATCGTTTTTCTTCTGGGAGTGATTCAGGCACGCGTAATAAAAGAAACAAACTACAATCCAAAACGCCAACTTGTGCGCCAACTGATCTGCTGCCGAAGGCTGTGTAAAAAAAATACATATGTTTTAAAATAAATAATTACTGACTACACTAATAATATCAAAAGAAAATCTTACATTGTCTGTTAAACCGATGAGTAAGATTGATGAGAACTTTAATAATTGCAAAAAGACATTCTCTTACAACAGCACCAGTGGAACTTTTATCGCTTGGATCAGTTGTTGGATAAACAGGAATCTCCTGTCCACATAAGTGATATAAACTAGCTAACGTGCTTACTAATACTCCATTTTCGTATTTTAATAAATATGCCTGATTCTCTTCGTTCATATGTGTTACCTAAAAAAATAAGCAATGTTTAGCCTCTCTTCATTACTCATTCTTCTTTGTAATATGGCGCGTTCTTTGTAATATGATATAGGAGGGAAGGAAGAAGGAAACAAAAGAAAAAAGCACTTACATTTTCTAAGACGCGTAAACATCTGTCAACTTTACGTAATTTGTCTAATAAAGGATCTGTCCAACCAGATCTTAAAACATTTTGGCTGTTAATATGACGGTGACATTCTCGAATTGTCTTTACAATATGTTCCAAGCCACCTAATCCTCGTAATTCTTCTTTGAACCATTCTCCAGCGCGTTTTGACGTAAGACTCAAAAGTGTCTCCATAGCGAGCTGACCAACCTGTTACAAGCAACGTATTTTTGAATTATTCGACAATAGAAATAAATCTATATAAATATAAACGCGTACATGTGTACAGAAATAAATATAAATGCAAAGAATGAGTATCAAAAATTACTTACGGTGATATTATCTAAATTTAGATGCTTAGCATGTCCTTGAGCTTGTATATCAGCACATAACTGACGTACTTTTTCTTTATTTTTCAGTAATTCAGCATGACTGAGACCACAATCATCAAGAGCATCTTTATGGCTGGCATCAGATTCTAACAGACTTAACATTAATTCCAAACAATCGCGATCAAGATCCATAGCAAGACGATCTTGACTTAATACAAACATTACTGTAGCTGTGCATAGACCAAGACTCTACAATAATAATAATAATAATAATAATAATAATAATAATAATAATAATAATAGTATCAGCATACAATTATTTTATATTTATATATATATATATATATATATATATATAAAGTTTAATAAGGAAAGCACTTAATGTAATATGTAATATTATATGGTATGGATATATAGAAATGAATAAAACTTTGTCATATGCGAGAATTTATACCTGATCTTTAGTTGCATCATGAAGAGCTTTAAAAAACTTGGCAACAGTTCCATGAGCACGCACGTGCATACGAAATGCAGGAGCCATACACTTGCTTGCTAATCGTATGGCTGAAAGGCAACGAGTAGCATTTGGATTATTTTCTCTCAAAGTATCCAAGATATATTCCACATCGTCATTAAACTCCTGGAATTCTCCACTTTCTTGTATCTGATGGGCTTTCTTTACGTTCTTTACTACAGTATAAAACTGCAAGGCAAAATAAAGGCAAATAAATATACGTTGAATCAAAATAAATCGCATGTATTACAACGCATTTTCATATTTATAATTTGCTGTTTTACATAACTGGAAATGAGAATAATTCTACTTATAAATTCATAATACAAAAAATTCATGGAAGTCTTTTATCAACAAAAACTATGTACTATAATATATCTTCTAAGGAAACAACCAAAATTCCACAATATAATAATTATATTGTCTATAGTATACTCACTCCTTTAACTTTTTTGCCACAGCGAATGCTCGTGACCGCATCAGCTTCGTCCTCGAAATCCACATCGGTCGTAGGATAAGTCACAACCCTTGTCAACTGCGAAGGTTCAAACTCTTCCTCGTATGCCACTGGTCCAGCACTGCTGGAACCGGACGCAGTGGTCGGCGTGCTGTTGCCAGTGTTAGGTGTATCCGTAGCAGTGGATTCCTTATCACTGTCGCACCATTTGTGTTTGTACAACGCTCGCCTCTTGTTCCCATTCGTCGCGCCCGTCGAACGGCTCTTAAAGATACTGCCTTTCTTAGCAGCGGGCTTGGTCGAAACACTAGTCGATGGTGGGTCCGAAGTCTGCAATTCCGAAACCGTGCTCGTCACGTGCAGTGGTATTTCACTCTCGGCGTTTCCACTAGCACCTTCACTGTCACTGCTTGAAAACCAATCTTGATCCACCAAGGTCTTGGCTGCGATCTCGACGGTGGCGATGGTATCAGTTGTTCCACGGGTCAATAGTTCTGGCTCCAATTCAGGATCAAGTTCTGCTTCTGGTTCAGGCTCGAATTGTTGCGCGATCGTGATGGGTTCGGTCACAGCTTCATTGACGGGGATGTCTATAGAGCAATGTTGTTCAATTTGATTTACGATACTTTCTGATGTTGTGTCTTCTGTATTCTCCGTATTGTCATTGTCATTATCATTGTCATCAGTACCGGTGGCTAATGTCGGTGGTGCTACTGGTGATAATGGTGATGATGGTGGTGAGAGTGATGGTGATGGTGGTGATGGTGATGGTGGTGGTGGTGGTTGTGGTCTCGTGTCGGAATCGCTTGATAATATATCGATCAGCTCTTGAGTTGTAGTCGGCAGTGGCTGATCGCGTCCGATCAACGGCTCGATAGTTGGTTTCGAGGAATACGTTGAGCTGCAGTCAGTCTTAACGATATCGTAATGGGAGATAAGTGTATTATTGGAATCCGTCACTGATTTTCTCAGCGTCAAGGAGAGGCCGGAACCATGGGAGTTGGAAGTAATCGGCGTCGTCGATGGCGTCACAACAGAAGTCATCGCCGTTGGATCCAAGTGCAAATTCTTAGCGCGACTACGTGTTGTCCGTCGCATATCCGAATTATCCAATGGAATTGACACAGTGGAGACAACAGGTTGATGCGCACGTAAGGATCTATGATCGGACTTGAGCGACGGTTCCGTATTGAAGGTCTTACGTTCGATATCCACCTTCGAGGGACTAGCAAGGGGAGTAGAAATCCTATAGGTGTCAGGTTCGAGATCCTGAGTGTCCTGATGCACGTCCCCGCAAACCAATCGCGCCGTACCTTTGCATATTCTCAGTACGATCGGTGGTTTGCTCTCCTCCCGATTGGAAGTGTCGGGCGTACCGGTATTATCTAAACTTTCTACTACTTTCTTAATTGAAGCATGTGACACTTTTGTTACGGCCTGCTGTTGCTGCTGCTGCTGCTGCTGCTGCTGTTGTTGTTGCTGTTGTTGCTGTTGCTGTTGCTGTTGCTGCTGCTGCTGCTGCTG
>Ga0157363_1002270_pt1 | contig 16838 bp, 6 predicted proteins | sample AttsexASBM1_FD_111477 | JGI IMG/M metagenome (GOLD analysis project Ga0157363, IMG submission 111477) | Fungus gardens microbial communities from leaf cutter ant in Ribeirão Preto, State of São Paulo, Brazil - Atta sexdens ASBM1 | ecosystem: Host-associated > Fungi > Mycelium > Unclassified ... | reverse complement strand
TTTTATTTTTATTATATATTAGAGTTGATTATGGGAAAGACGATAATGTTTTCTTGTTTTTATAGCATTTGTTAAAAATATTATGCAATTAATATTATGCAATTAATTTTTAACTGCGATAATACAAGCTCTAAATACGATTAGCATTTATTGCAGCCGTGAGAAAGGATTCACGATATAAAGAAGAGAATGATAACACATAGAGTATATCCGTTATTTATAGAACCGCTAACAGTTTGTGTAACATTATCTACTTTATGCACTAGCAGCTAAAAATAGAAGTAAAAAATTTTGTTGTTATAGAGAAATATCTTTTTTTCAATTATATTTCTAAAAAAATTTATTATAAAATAAAAATAATATTTGTTTTTAATATTATCCAAATTTATACATATTATTACAATTAATTTAGGAGAGACTATAAATTGTACCGACAGTTAAATTGTATCTCTATTGTAATTTCTAAACAAAACATTTTTTTGACAATGGCAATACAAAACGCTAGTAACATTGCTAAAATACTGTTATATTTGAGCCGTTTACGAGTGACATTCAAAATGATTTCCTTCGTTTGATATAAATTATCGTGCAATAATTTTTTTCTATGATGTGATCGGCACAAGGTGAGTAATTGAAATTTAGTACACTATAGAATTATAATTATTATTTAAGCTCTTTTTAAGTAAAACATTAAATTAACAAAGTATTTGTGAGTTATGTTGCTATTGAGATAACATAGTAACTTTGTGAATATAGAGGGAGTGGGGTAAATCGTACTTGTTGATTTATATTGTATCTATATTTAAGATAAAATAAAATATTAAGATTGAGTAGTTGAATAATACTACGTAATTATTATACTACCTTGATTTATGTATAAAAAAAATTTATTTATGTTAAAGTAACCTTTTAAGATAATTTGTTAAAAATTATTTATAGATATTATTTGTTACATTTTGAAAAAATTTAGATCTTTTTTTGTAAAAGTAATTATTATGATTGTTTATTGTTAAAAGTACGATATAAAAACCCGGCCAATATGATATAATTTAAAAACCCGCTCTTTCAATCGTAATTGTCCGATAGCTTTTCTACAACATTTAATTTAAATAATACTTCAATATTTATTTTCATAAAAATGTTGTTTTGTTATATACTAATAAATCAACAAAATTCGATATAAGTAAAAAAGTTTCTATTCTAATCTTTTCAGTACTTTATTACAATTTCTGTTTAAACCTTACAGGATATGATATAAGCGATTTTCCCTATGAAGTTAAATGAATTTAAAATTCTGTTATGAATCAATATGTATAAATGATATATGAAAAATTTATGTGTATGTAAAACATAAATTTTTAAGATTTTTAAATTTTATTTTATTATAAATCTTTGATAACTTTTTGAACTATTCATTAAAATCTAGTCCTAGGTAAAGCCATATTTTTAATACATCATAAGTTAAGGGGATGTCAAATTGTGCAGTAATAATATATTCTAGAGTTATGTGATGCACAAAATATTTGTTTGCAAAAAATATTCTTTCACAATTGCGTAAGTCAGTTCATACAGATAAGGTTTCGCCTACTTTATCCTTATGGTAAACATTGGTATGCCTGAACCACGTGTATAGCTCTATCGATCAGTTACAACTCTTTTTTCGCAGCGATTGGCCCCATTTAGTATACTTCTTATGACGTATTCCGTCGGAAGCTTCCACACCTCTATTTTTTAAGGAGCTGCATTTTTAAGAAATTGCGAATATGACACATATGAGAGATACTAATCCCACACAGCACAGATCTCTAAGAGACGTTATAAAGACATCCAGAAGGATCATTTTTAAGGACGTTCCCTAAACATTTCTCAAATAAAATGTATTACGTGAAGAGCAGGTATTTCACGAAATTCATAATGGAAGGAATTATATGAGATAAATATTAACTGTCATGCAAACTAACTAAAAATTTTCTTATATGTATGAATATGCTTATATGTATCATAGATCTCTGATTTTTTCCAGAAATGAAAAAAACTGAATATTAAAACTGAATTTATTATTAATTTATTAAAAACAATTTTAAATTATTCTAAATTATTCTAAAGAAAAATTTATCTATGTTGATAAAATTTTCCAGTTTCTTTTAGAATTAAAAATAAAAGAATTTTGAAATTATTGCAAAAATATTTCTTTAATTATTTAATTTTAATTAACAATTAAAAAAATATACACCATATTAAAAATTATATTATATTATTATTATATATCATCATAGTCGCGATAATTTAGATTTAACTTTAATTTTTTTCTTTTAATATAATCCTTATTTTAAGCACATTTAGTCATTATCCTTGGTATGAACTATGTTTCATACAAGTGAGGACTAATGCTTCGGAATCCCAAACCTTGTAGCATTCCAGATGGTCTACCAGATCGGCTGGATTCGACTGGCTTTAACTGGATCGTAGCTGTTGAATCTCGAGATGTTCCGACTTATTCACACCTATGTTGGTCTCGCATATTCGAGAAATAATTATTTACGGAGAATGCGTGGAGAAACGTTTTTTTCTGCCAGTTTTTTTTCTGTCAAAGATGGTAGTTTTGTCCTTATTCGCGGAACGTAACAACGGTTGCACGTTTGAAATGCAAAATTGATTGTCTGATTATTTAACTGTCTGTTGTATCGATTGGCAAACTGTTTTTGTAAAATAATTTGTTTACATCGTCAGTCTAAGGATTGCGAGAATGTTCTTTATCATTTTATTCGAGAAAAAAATTAAGATTTTTTTTGCTATTCTTTTTTTTATTCTTTTAGATTTTTCATTATAGTGTTACAAATGCAATAGAGTAAAGTTTTATTTAAAAATGTACAATTTTTAATAATATTAATAATAATAAAGTTTAATAATAATAAGTTTAATAATAAAATTTAATAATAATAAAGTTTTAAGACACCTAATAAAGTCGGTACAAATAATTTTTAATTAAAAAAATACTTGAATATGATCTGCAGAAATATAATATAATGTATTTTAATATGTAATATAAGAATTTAATGCGATTCTTCACAGAAAATATCCTGTAGCAATGTAAGATCATCTTTAAAATCTAACATTTCTCATTCTTTTTAACCTTCCGATTTTCAATCGAGGCGAACTGTTCGTCTTGTAAATGATCTTTTCACAATAATTTTGCTAGAAAATTGTGATAATTTTTATGGATTTTTAAATTGTAACATTTAAGTAATTCGCGATAACAAGTACTATATGAAAACTATAATTGTTTCAGTATAATATATTATAATTGTTTTTGAAGAGATTCTGTATCAATTCTGTATCAAAAAAAAAAGGAAATAATATTGTATTATATTTAAGCATTATTATGTTTTTTTTAGTATTAGTATTTAATATTTATATCTTTATAATTAATTTTTAAATTTACAATACTATTACAATATCGAGAAAATTTTTTAGGATCAATTGTTTATCCCCCGCTTACGTTTGGAAATTTACGTTTTAAACACAAGTTTAAAAAAAATATGTGACTGGTACGTAAAGAAAGCATTCAAACTTTAGTATTATATATACAAATTTATAAAAATTCATAGTTGTTTTAAAAAATATTTTTAAACCATTTATCATTTAAAAACAAATATAGCAACTGGCTACGAAGGTAGACATTCATTGTCTTCGTGGAGACACCAATTACAGGCAGAAGTTCGTGGAATCGATCGCAATATCCATCCACTACGGTCGAGAGCTAAGCAAGGGACGGAATGGCACTTGGCCTCATTGAAAAGATTATCCCCTTTGTTATTTAATCGTAGATACGAATCGATTTTTCACAAGTTCGTGCTTCATGCGGAATATACTTCCTTGGAGCTGTCTTATGCCTCCTACAGATTTTTTTATGGGATTATAATAATTTACATAGCTCACACGTGCTCGAGACCAATAAGTAAATCCAAGCTTCACAAGAATAGAATGGTTTTATTAAAAAGTAAAAATTTAGCTACAGATCTGAAAATTATTTAGATATAGATCTGAAAATAATTTTGTTGAATCATTAAAATAATTATATAGAATGCTTAAGTTAATAACGTTGTAAAAAGTTGACATTCTAGCAACTTGAGCATCTTGTATAATTATTTTGATTATTTGATGGTCTCTAACAAAATGATTTTCAGATCTGTAACTAGAGAAATTAGATACTTTAGCAATTAATTAATAAACTAGTTTTTTCTATGGATTTAATCATGTGCAGAATTTAGACGAAATAATGTCTAGACGGACATAACATAATTATACATAATTATACTTGAGGTATCATTTAGAAGTATCTCAGTCTTCTCATACATACAATCATCATGAAAATCAATTGTCCAATCTATGTTGTGCAATCTATGCAAGAGATCTTGTAGATCTTTTTTGTAAAACTAGCTATTATAAGTGCAATTTTAATTATTGATAAACTGTTTTGCAAGTTGAATAAATTATCAAACCTTGAACTTATCTCAAAAGAAATTGTTCCTCAAAAATATCGCTGATGAACGGATTTGACAGATTTTAAACGTTGGTATATATATTCGTGATAAATAAATAAACAGATGTTGAAAGTTTATAGCAGTAAAGTTTGACAGCATTTGAGCCAAATCTATAGTACTATGTTATCGGGCAACCCGCCAGTATTACACCAATATGACGCGATAATGAAATAATGTGTTGCAACAATAAAATAACGCGTTGAAATTGACAAAGAGTGGTAGTGTAATAAAAATCAGGCTGAAATTGACATAACGTTCTAATTTATCAGATTAAAAAATATCTATCATATCTCTGCAAATAAATCCGTCTTCTCAAGGATCAAAAGACTTGGATTACACTTTGCCTCTTCTTCTCTTTGTAGAAATCCAAAACTCAATATTCTTATCTATCGTTAGTCATCAAGCATCGCTTAAATAGAATGTATGATTGAAATGTGGAACATTTTATATCAAAAACATATCTTCTTCTTCAATCACATGTGGGCATTTTTATATTATTAAAATAATCATATATTTTTAACATCGAAATATATTATCGAAATACATATTTGCGAAGTTACGTGTATATTTGCGAAGTTACGAGTACAGCAGCGTATTGTTAAATTGGATATTAATAGGAATCATTATATCGCATGCATGTTTTAGTTAACGAGTTGCAATCTCGAGAAACGTATTGTATTCAAAGAAATGTCAACCGCCATTGGAGATAATAATATACGCCACACTCGTACCGATAATTAGTGTGCACGAGACCGAACGAAGAACGTAGTTTACAATTCATTATGTCAAATATAGATTGTTACTGAATATATTTAAATATCAGATATGCAGCTGCGGAGTTTTTATCATTTAGTCGGAACTGATTAATTCAATACAGTTTTTAAAATTTTATTTTATAATCACTGTACGTTTTTAAATCAGTGTGTTGGAAAATAGTTCAATACATGAGATATTTTTTGATATTAATTATAGATGATTATAAACTTGAAATAAACTATATCTCTGTAACTCTCGAATAATAATGTGAAGGTATGTAAGAGTATAATGCGGTTAATAGAAAGTGTATTCATTGTATATTTTCCTTACTAATAAGTATAAATTTCGAACATTTCGACTCTTTTTTTTAATCTTCTTCAGTGGAACATGTTCATACAATTCAATGTATCAGGACATCTCATTCTAGATGGAAGCCATTCCTGGATTGACAGATCCAAAGTGAATATCTACCGTGATTGTTGAAATTTTGTAACTATCCACGTTAGGAAAAAGTGCCCCTGAACAAATAAAAATGCAGATTATATTCATAAGATTTTGATCGGTTGAATAAGTCAATCATTCTATGTTAATGTGTAGTCAAAAAAATGTGTTACGCGTTCTAAGTTGCTCGTTCGCAACAAAAAAAAATCTCACATATCTTTACGTTATTATTGATAAACTTAAAAGCTTAAAATAGTTAAACATTAAAATTAATTTTCATCATGTGTCTATCTATTATGTTAAATTGAAAAAATATATTTGAGATTATGTTATTAAATAAACATATCATTAAATTAATCTAAATCCGCTTTAACTCAACTAAAGATGTTAAGTTGGATACCGAAAATATAGTCTATCGAACAAAGAATGAAATAGTGTTTATTTTCCTATTTTTTAGTGTATATTCCAAACAACAATATCGTAAAAGATATTTTAATTTCGTACAATATGTTTTATCTGGTAACATTATATAGACACAAACACTTATCATTAGTATACACATGAGAAGCGTCACCATCTGGCAAACTATGAAAGAAGGAACTGACCTAATGAATTCCGCCTGCTTTATTTAGAATCCCCTCGAAAACGCATAAAATATGTGCACATATCTCGGTAGCCATGTGTACGAAACGGACATAAACTTGAAGAGGCTTGCGAATGTTTATTCGCATTTCCTGTCCTAATTGCAATCATAACGGTATAACCCTTGCCTCCAAATTGTTAACAAAAGTTAATTTGTGATATTTGTGAAAGATATCATGATTTTTGTGTGAATTTAATGCATAAAATAAAATTGTATACACATATGTATTATATATATATATATATATATATATATATATATATATATCATATTCATTTCATTATTTTCAGAATAAAGTATAAAATATCTCGTAAACTATTGGTTTTTTTATATCTCACCTTAGTACTTTTATATATAGAATAATTAAAAGAATCATATTATGTAACAGAAATATATATTCTATTTAAAAAATGTTAAATAACCTTGTATGACTAAAGACTCCATTTCAATCATCAAGGTTATCATCTTTTTTCCCTCCTTGTAATTAAGTTTTTGTTTGAAACATTTTTTGTCTTTAACTTAAAGATTTTGAGATATTCTAGTGACTGGATTAAAATGAATCGGCCCGTGTATATACATATATATATTTTTTTAAACTTACTTAAAAACAATACACACACATACACACACGGACACGCACGCACGCGCGCGCGCGCGCGCGCACACACACACACACACACACACACACACATGCGCGCGCGCGTATTGTTTTTAAGTTATCTTATCATAATGACAAAAATTTTATCTGTTAAAAAGCAGCTATAATTATTTTGAGTTTAAAAAATATTTATATTCATCCAAAGTTGTACTAAAATTGTATTTAATTCTAATTTTATATTTTATTTATTGATTTCTATACTGATTTTTACACATAGAAATTGTATTTTTTATAATTCTAAAGAAATTAAAAATCAATAAAATTTTTTAATGTTTTAATACACGTCAGCATGTATTTTTATTGTTACATATTTTTATTACAACACAAGGATTAAATTTTAAGGAAAAACTGTTGGTAGGAAGTAGTTAACATGTACGCATAAAATAATGAATCTTAAAATTGCAGTTGTTACTATAATAGATTACAATTTCATTATCACACGAAAACAATCTTTAACACATATAAAAGTCGAATAAAAATTCCAGGGAAACTACGCAACGTGTTATGAGTTAATTGTTATACATGTGACGTAATATAAAGTGCATGAGTTTGCTATTCATACTTGGTATAGCAAGATTCCATGCAATGCTAATTCACAAAAGATGTGACGATACAAAAGATAAGGCAAGAATTTATTAAATAATTAAATTATTATCTTTCTGCTCAAATCACGATAAGCAGATAATTTTTTTTTAATGCGATCTTGTTACTTCATTTCATTCCGAGTACATGTAATACGGAGCTTCATTTTTTATTTGTGATTAACAATAAATATTATGATATTTAGTAGTGGAGTCTTACTGTGACTAAAAAATTTACAATTATTAGATAAATGTCGAATATTTTATCAATTGCGCCTTCACTTGTTCCATCTCGCTTTCAATTTAGGCGTATCAACTTGATAATCATTACGGTAATTGCAAATAGGCAATTTCAAGCTAAGGTGACGTAATTATGGCAATATAGTGCGTGACAGACGTGATCGATAAATGAACAGGCTTTATCCGAATATATCTCATGTCATATATCGAGATTATTCTAATATCTATACTTTTAGGTAAAATCAACAGTAAGTAAAAAAAAAACAGAATTATTAATAACATGTCAATTATTTTAAATTTTAGATAATAAGCAAAATATGTTTGTTTTTTTAATTTTCCTTATTTTCTCGGTTTTATTACACAAAAGAGTCAAAATATATCTGCAGTTAGTTATCTTTTAGCATAAGTTTAATTAATACGAATATGTTCTGTTATATGTACAATCAATTTTTCAATAAATTAATATTCTATTCCAGATTCTTTCATTGCAAAGGAATAAAAATAGTTATAGTTTATCATAGTTCTGATCATAGTTCGCTGAGGCACTCTTTAACATTTGTTAAATATTGTCTTATATAAATCTTAATTGTTATTGATAAAGTAATCGCGGCAAGAAATATTTGATCCTGGATATAATACAGGGACGAACTTTGTACGCGGTTTTGTAACTCAGTGTTAATTTGAATTTCCGCGCATGTCTCGTGCCACGCGAGCTATAACTAGCTTTCCTGGTAGATTACTCACAGAGCACTTACACTGTCAGTTTTTACATGATTTTGCCATGGCATTTTACAGTTTTTCTCTCGCAGGGATATGCGATGGATTATTTTAGAAAAAGAGTTGAAAGTTAAAAGAGTTAAAAAAAACTGTAAATTCATTTTAAAATTATTTACGTAAATTTTGCAAAATATTTATTTACTGCATTGTGTTATTATAGCGAAAAACGTAAAATTTAATGCATTATTATATTATCTGAAAATATATATTATCAGCTGAAAAAAAGCTAAAATTATTTAAATATTAAGATTTAAATTAAGTTATTCAGTAATAAATCATTTAAATTTATAATTATAATATAAGAATATTCTATTAAGTTAATATGCTATCAGTTAATTATAAATAGAATAGAAATTATAATAGAAAAAAACAGCAAAATGTTACCTTTTAGCAAAGTATGTTTTACTTTTTTATGAGAACATTTTTTATGAGAAAGAATTCGATGGATAATGATAGATGAATTAGTCGCTTAATTCTCAATTTATGTATTAAGTTTCACAATATATATGTGTTTATAATATGTAAGTCTAAAATAAATCTGAAAAGTAGAACGTAAAGATAGCTTTACGTACAGGTACACGTAATAGATTCAGAAAATATAATAGTAAGATTCCCGAGAGACAAAGTTTTATTAAACGGTCGGGGTGATGGACCATTCGATGAATCATCATGGTATCTTTTGCCGAACGTAAACTGGATTCCACGCGGTCATGCCGGTTTTGGAGCAGTTCATTTTTGCAGTAGAATGATATAGTGTGAATCATCAATATACCTTTGAGATGACATATTACTTCTAACTATTCGCCACCAAATATTTGTATTGTGCCATGTGTACGGAAGTATTGGCAGTTTGTCAAATCTTTCATTTCTTTTCGACGAAGTCAATCTCTTGCACATGCAACAATTTCGAAGCAATACATTATTTACTCAAACATGTGGTTTCTTAAAATCTATTGACAAAATTTTTCAAATGCTTCAACTACTTCTGAAAAAACTGATTCTTATTTCTAATTTCAAACATTTATTTTTAATTTTTTTGACAAAAAAGAAATAAGAAAGATTAAAACGATTCCATTTTTATAAAATTATTTATTGTATGAACAAAAGAAATAAATAATTTTAAATGATATTTAAAAAATAATATTTTTGTCAGAAATAATATTTTTTATATTATTAATATTAAAAATTTACAAAATATAAAATGTGTTTATGTACAAGGAACATATATCTTAATATTAAATTTCTACAACAGATTATTTTTTTTTCAAAAAAATTTATATACTAACTTTATAATATTTTATTGTTTTTTAAACATTTTGGTATAAATTTGGTATTTTTTTTATTGGTATAAGATTGTTGTAATAATTTATCAACATTTAAAATAAATACTGTATTGTATACCTTTTAACAAGCTTAAATTCACAAATGACAATTATTCGATGCTATCATATTTTAAGTATAGTATAGAACAATAAAATACATGTACCATTCTCAATAATATCTGATACTCTCACAAAATGCGGAAGTTATGTATAATGTAATTATGACAGGTTAATTATATACAATTAAAATGTCAGAAAACAACAATCTTTTATTTTACTGATTGGTATACACAAAGATTAATATCTGGAATATATAAAATTAAGTTTGGTCGAAGTAACATAAAAGGATTTACCAGTTATCCGTATATAATCGATGTAGTTTTAGCCAGTGACACACTTGTCGATATCAGTTTAATCCGGTAAAGTATTTGAGCATGCATTATGGTACCTGACGCAAGATGGATATATAGCACGTATGATAACTAAACGACACACAACCAACATAGTCAACGTATCGAAATTCTGCTGATGTAATTATACCCATGTCAAATATATAAACGGAAATGAATGGTTAAATTTGATTTTCCTTTTTGAGCTCGTTGAGTCGAAATATATCGAATTCGAGGAAATAATTGCAAATATTGCTAATTAAATCGGTGACAATAATGTTACAAATGAGTCATTAAATTTAAATTTTGAAGAACCACAAATGCAGAGAATTAAAAATTTTTTTTTTATTTAAACAATTTAGCATTTCAATCTCATTGTTTTCACAAAAATGCATTATTTTTTTTAAGGAAAAGAAAAAGTAAATAGAAGAATCAGGATTTTTATTTTATCTTTGCCTTGTAAGTAAATTTCAACTTTTACAAAAACAGTAAATATTAATTAATAAATAATATTTTCCTTTATTAAATTAAAGCAAAAATTTTTTCAATTTTCGATATACATACAATGTGATAAATTTAATTCTCTGCAAGAACGGCCGGAAAATATTTCTCCCGGTCCCGATTTATCACAGTGAAACTTTAGATCAAGTTATTATTCATGATTAATAACATCCTGATTCTTTAACTAACAAGTTCGCATTAATATCATTTTCTAATATCATATTTTATTTACTATGAAAATTTAAGATCTAATATATGTATACGTGTAATATATGTGTAATTGTGTAATGTATACTTGAAAACTGTATATGTAATTCAATTTTATGTATTGTCTACTTATACAAAATATGTAATATGTATGAGAATAAAATTTAATTGATACACTTTTTATAATAATAAAGTAAACAAAAATCAATTAAAGTCACGAGATAATTATACAGATAATTATACAGATAATTATACAGAAATTTAATAAACGTATAAAAGATGTTGCTGCGTTTTTCCCCGTTTCTTTAGATTCTAAAATTAACTAGTGACTCAGGCAACTTACGTTGTGCGAGGTTAACTTTGAAATTACAACTCATCTTGATAAAAAAAATTTACAATTGTCCTCGTCACAATTGTATATATTTATGAAAAAAGTATTTATGGAATAAATTTTTAAATCTTTTTTTCATATATTATAGAAATATTATTATAAATTGAGATTAAAAACATTGTATTATGTTTAAGTTTATACATATAATTAAATTATAATTTTACTCTGTGACTAAAAAATTTTGTATTTAAATAACATATATGTTATATTTTAGCATAACATTTCTTCTATTATATATATATATATATATATATATATATATATATCACTTTGTTTATTTTAAAATTAATGTAATATCTTATGCATTACATCTGACTTATTATAATCTTATTTTGACTCTTTAAGCTAGATGATGTACGATTATGTACTGACATCCATCACATTCTACATTGTTTATATGACATATCTGTCATGTCCGCGAAATATTCTTCTTCCGACAGAATCTCTGATTGCATATGTAACCAATCTGCTTTTCCTTTCACGTGAAAAAATTTATTATGGAATGCTTTATTTCCTTTAAGACATGGAAGTTAGATTAAAAAACCGAAATTCCTTACTTGTAAAAATGACTAGTTATTAAGTTTTAAAATTAACATATTACAATTATAATATTTAATTATAATATTTATAATAAATTTATATTTATAATATTTATAATTATAATAATTATAATATTTATAATAAAAATAAATAAATATTTTTAGTGAATACATTTATATACATCATAAATATAATATAAAATGTTTGATCTATTTTAATAATATTTTCGAATAAGACTTATATAAAATTGATATAAAATATTTATATAATATTTTAAAAAATAAATAATAATATATATTTATGAATATATATTATACAAATATTCTATGCTGCCTCTGAAATAATTTGTGTGACACTTGAGAGAAGTAAGTTATAAAGAAACAAAATTTATATATATAGTTATAAGGAAACAAAAAGAGATGATGATTTGATAAGAAATAGTTCGATGAGTGAATAATTTTTCATTATTCGTTAATGTAACAAATAATACAATTTATATGATATAAATCAAAATAATTAGTATTGATAGCAAATAAAAGTTTATCAAAAAAGTAAGTTAGATTTTATATATAAATTGTTTCTATTACTATAATAATTGGTTAGAAAGAGAATAACAGACTAGTATCAATAAATATCAAACCACTAATTTATTGTTATTATCTACAAATTTGTTAAAAGCTGATGACTTGTTAAATTAACAAAATCCTTTCTCTCAGTGGTCACAAATACAATGGCAAAAGACAATGTAATAAAAGACAATACATAGAAGGCAAATTAGATAATAATTAAAATTAATTGTTTTCAATAATGTATAGTTTTAGATCTTATAAATAATTTCATTATTAATAATAGTTTTGTAGGTAAAAAATATAAAAGCTTTTTTAATTGTGTAAATTGTTTTTTTATGATATTAAAGTTATCGAACAGTAGCGCGCGGTTTACATCGCCTCTTAAAGAAATCAGCACATTCATAGCAATTCGTTAAAAAGATGTTAAAAAAAAATCGCATCTACCGCTTATATCATTTCAACATCGCGCAGCAATGAATTTTTGATAATCAGTACACACCTGGTAGTAAACTGCCGTTAGTGTAACACAATGCCACTAATAATACGATTTCTGTAGTCTTAAGTACTTTATATTTTAAAGTCATTGCTATAGAAACACATAGCACATACACATATATCTACTTGTAAAAACGTTTTCAATATTGGGTCTACTTAATTGCGCGCACTACTGAAATTAAGCATTTGTTAGATTAAAAAACAAAGATTTTTACTAAGAAGGAATGTAAAATGTTTTATATAGGGAAAAATACAATTTTTTTTTAAATAGTTTGATAGAAAATGTTAACTGAAATGAAATTTTGTATCTTACTATTTAATAAGAATAGAAACTTATTGTTAACTTTCAATTTATTTCAAATAATAGTAGAATTAATGACACATATCCGGCATATTCAATCTGTTTTTTTTATTTTTTAATTACACGTTTTCATATTTCTTGTTTTTAAAATAAGTATACTTGTATTTTAGAAAAGGAAAGGTGATAAATATACTAGAGTTCAGAAAAACAAGCAATCCATTGTCCGGCATTCGATATGGTATATTTTGTTCAATGTATATGCAAATTCATAAGACATTGCTTCTTTGACGATAGATTTAATAAACGAAGCGTAAAACTGCGCAGCTATAACAAAGTGTTTGCGGTATCATCTGCAAACACAACAAAGAAATAATTATTGATTTAACTATTTATCAGTAATTTATTGATTAACTACTAAAACAGAGAAACTAATATTAATCATAGATAAGAAAATATCGATGTGATATTTGTAGTAAATTCCATTTTTTTTATTCAACAATATAGCACGTTATATAACAACAAAATATTTGCAATTCAAAAGCAGTACAACTGTTTTTAAAATTTTTATGTGACTAAAATTTAAAGAAATTTTTTTCCAAATTTTTATATTAAAAACATAAATTTAAGAATTAAAGAACTTATATATGTATTACAATTCAAATGTACATACATACTTCATATATTATATATAAAGAAATATGTATGTATATATAAATTTTATAAAGTATAATTTTAATCAAAATTAAATCTAATAATAATATAATATTGTACATTGAATTTTTATCTTCATATTTTTTTATTAACTCAATAATAAATTAATTAAAAAATCCATCAGATTACATTTCACATTCTGTATAATTTCTATTATTAAAATTTCTATTATTAAAATTTATTATTAAAAAAATTTTAGATAGAAAAGAATCTATTGAAAATATGCAAAGATAAATATTTATGTTGCCGTTAGAAATGATAAGAACAACATAACAAATGTTTCTCAATGAGAAATACTTATTATTACAATACTTGAATGCCTTTTTGAAACACTATAATATAATACACACATATAATATTATAGATATTTTTTACTTCTGTTTATATTTCTTTTTCAGAAATTTGAAATGTGATTTAGTGATTTGGTTCATGCTTCGGCAGTAATAAAACATGACAGTAAAATGTGACTGTAAAATGCACTTCAAAAACCGCGTAAAGGATTTCAATGCGGAAAACCGGCATTGCATCACCTGTGCCAGTACCGCTTATTAGTAACAACAATAGCAAACAATAACTCGGCAGAAGAGTAGATAATCTATTCACTGATCAGTACTTCCTTTCAGTATATATACTTTTGAAGTAACAGAGTTCGATAATGTATCTTCACAACAGTGCCAGTATAGGCATATATCTTAACCCGTCAACGTAAATATTAAGTCAACATCATCGGCCGCATTGACAGTTCCTCGCAGTCTATATAAATGTCGGAACCACTGAAAAAGATAGTAGTCGCTTGCAGAATTCGATCGCACGGCCATCCTTCGGCGATAGTGATGAGAACTAAACTGTTTCGTTGCAATTTTGTTCCGTGAACAATACTTTTGTAAAGTAAAAATTTGTCACTTACGTACGTTTCACGAATGTAGACAAAGGTCAACGAATATATTTCTGAAGTGGAAATTTGGCTAAATGCAGCACTGTTATCACCAAAGCGTTTTTTAGAGTGACTATCAGATAACTTTTAAATATAGTGGCAAATAATAAGGTGAGCTAAATCGCTTTTTAACATACAGTTATATGTTATTTTTGTAAATGGCTTTTATTATCACGCGTGTGACTTTCTTTTCGAGACTCGTTTTATAACACAATTTCTTTCTAAGTCTCTTTGTTCGTAAATTTCTCTATATACTTTTAACTCTATATACTTTTCACCCACACGCGCACAAAGCTTGTTTCTTTTCGCGCCACTGCTGCATTAAGAGGCGTCAAAGGATTTCGAAATGCAAGTGAACCATCACGGCGACCTTCACGCCTTCTCATCTCATGTGGACGCTCTGCATTTCTTGCCCGTGGCATTTCTACGAAGCGCGATGAAAATTCGCGCTCGTTTCTCTTGAAAACGCATTTCTTTTATCCTCTTTTCCTTCTTCTCCCTTTTCCCTCGTTTCCTACGCAAGCACGTCGAGGTTTACGAAACGCGCACGCACTCGCCCACGCAAACTCAAAAAATCGATGCGCGCACGTTCTCGCGTACCTCGCGGGACACGCATGCCGGCACCATAGCTCTGTTAACCCTTCGGAGGAATCTTTGCGTTAATTGGAACAATTTTAGACGGCCGTCCGTATATTGGCAATTTGTTTAAAATGTTACGCCGCGCGTAGCCTTGCATTCGGAACTGCGCGTGTGTATTACGCGTGTGTAAGCGGCCGTGGAAAGGGAAGTTTCGACGCATGCTTCTTTCCTTAATGTTACTCCAGGGGATTTTGATCCACGAGGGGTTCAAGTTTTCTCGACGCTCAGTACCTCGTGTCAGATTCTCGCGGATCGTTTCAGTAATACTGTGAATTGCAAGTTGTGAGTGATTGTTAAATTTTCATCCTTCTACTCGGATCTCGCGTCGTGAGTATTTTGTTCTGTGATTAGAAACAATTTTAGTCGTCGACTTTTGTCTTATCTCGCAATCAGCGTTTATAATTATTTTATAATCACTCGATTGTAAAATGTAATAACCAATAAGTAGATTAAATTTAGATATTGTATGTCGTTCGCTTAAATATATTTTTTTTGTCAGCCGTGTCAATTTCAGTTTCTTCCATCATAACTGATACAATGTTATTGATTGAAATATTGTTTGAATGGTGTAAAATGTAAATTATACTCGTTAAATACATTTTGTAGTTATAAAAGGAACATTGGATTAGATATATTATACATATTATTTTATTATTTTTTTTTATAAAATTTGACATAATAATTACAACGTTTTTTAAGATTAAATCTTTTCTTGTTTGATAGTAAATAAATCTTTTATTATAATTTACAGTATTAATTTTGTGTGAATATATAATTATTATTACTTTTTAAAATTAAAATACATATATTTTAGACTTGATTGCTTCAGACCTTGCCTTTTATTTGATACAAAATGTAAATTGAAATATTCTTAATTAATGTCATTTTATAATTTCTTCAGCTAATTAGATTTTTACTTATATCGATGTTTTACTATGTTTTATAAAATATATATAAATGTAGCTGAAAATATAATTAACATAACTATGATTAACAGAATATGAAAATATGATTAACAGAATATCCGATTTCCTTACTATATAAAGAAATTGAATTTTTGAAATATAACACATAATACAGTTATACGACTTAAATTTGCAGATTGGAGCCAATAATTTTAATTTAATATAAATATAATCTTTTTTTAATCTGCACTATTTTTCATTGTGATATAGTTGAATATTATTTTATTAATTTTT
>Ga0157363_1002269_pt1 | contig 16840 bp, 6 predicted proteins | sample AttsexASBM1_FD_111477 | JGI IMG/M metagenome (GOLD analysis project Ga0157363, IMG submission 111477) | Fungus gardens microbial communities from leaf cutter ant in Ribeirão Preto, State of São Paulo, Brazil - Atta sexdens ASBM1 | ecosystem: Host-associated > Fungi > Mycelium > Unclassified ... | reverse complement strand
TTAAAAATCATTTCATCCTTATTGTTTGTCAAATATTAAACGAAGACAAATAATGCTCATGAGCATTGTCAGCATGAATCGAACTACGGCCTTAATCGGAGCAGACAATATGCTCTCTAAGATGCGTTCGGCATTGCAAATCGGAGGCGTTCGCTCTTTTACCTCGAAAATCGTTCGGCAACTCGCATCTTCCTGATACATATCATCTCATTTGCGTTCGGTATTAACTTTTCTAGAGCCAATCGAGTTGCTCTAGAGCAATCGATCCACTCCGGATTCAAAGACCAAACTCGCAGAGCTAATGCAGATTTTCGCGCCTAAATTAAATTCATAACCTATATATTTATGATAATGTATCCAACTGATTCATTAACACATAACGTACATTTCTTTCTTTTAATTCTATTTTACAAATAGTGTATTTGAACTGTTATAATGCCTGAGTCTTAAACAAATGCTATCAAATAAAAATTAATGAAGTACATTATGTATCTGGAGACACTGGTAGTGTCTCGGCGCTAAGCTACATTGCCGTGGCTACTTTACCCGACGAGATCGAGATTATTGGATCTCAATAAGAGCTGAATCGATCAGTTCAAGTGCTCAATCGATTACAACCGCTCGGGATATGTAATGAAAATTTTTATTTTTTATTTTACGTGCTCTACGAGCAGAGATATTGCGAAAATATGAATCTGAAACTTTTATTAAGAAAAAATTAAGAAATGTCGTCATCATCGTCGCCGTCGCTGCTACGGAATGGGAGTAATGTCCTTTTGGAATTTTTGGCGCAAAAGGCAAATGTAAGGTAAATGTATGATTCCGCACAATAAAAGGAAGAGAGAACAGAGATAAGAATTTCAACCTATAAGAAAATGTATTCCATAATACATTATTTTTGATAGGTTGAAATTCTTATTCTCTGTTTTCTATTCCCTGTTTCTTTTATTGTCTCCTAATGCTAGCAATGCATGGTCACATCACACATAGTCAAGCGTTGCAAGCGCTGCGATAGTTCTGCATATTTTACACATTCTACACTCTGCAGACATTATAAGTTGAAGTTATTGTTTTTTACAGTCATGCGATTAATTAAATGTCTAAGTTATCCAAATAACATCGAGATTATTGTTGAGGAACTAAAGGATCACATTTGTACGGCACCTTAATCGAGTTTAATAACAGTAATAACCCTTAATCGAGTTTAATAACAGTAATAAAAATACAATAACAGTAATAAAATCTAATCGATGTGTTTCGCATAAAAATAAGTAAAAATAAGTAAACATTTGACAAAAAAAGTGTCGTTCTGCCTCATGAACTGTGATTAGTTATTGAAATCGATGATTATTATTCAGGTTAAGAAGTTGGTCACACTGACGAAATAATAACTGCGTTGAGTAGAACGTTTATTCTGCAACTATTGGTTTTCTTCACGCTGATTGGGTTGTGCTTTTTGGATCAAGAGGAATAGATAGGGATAGTCCTATCTTAGCAGAGAATCATAAAACTTTTGCAAAACGGTTGCAAAACTGTTGTGTTCTGATGAACACAGCCATTGCGATGCAGACACTGCAATAAAATTTTCATTCCTCTGCTTTATTTAGATTTACTGGAATAGCAGGTCGCATTGATTCCACATCCGCAAGTTCTGCTCAATGGGAAACATAGGAAAATGAATTCCTACTGATCGGAAATCATATACATACAGGGACATTACCGACTGTTTTATGTACTCATTTTAATTTTGATTTGCATTTTCTCCTTTCTGTATACCATATATATGACATTCATATTCTGTTATATTGATTATATACTTCTCCATATTTATCTGGAGACTTAATTAATTATCTTTAGGATTATGTTCAGATTCTCATCCAAGTGCTACCCAGGTATCACTCTATTCTTGTTATTTACTGAATATTAAACAAAGATGATATAACACCCGGAAAACATCCAGGAATCCGAGCATGTTGATTAAAGTACTGCGCATAATAAAAGGAATAAGTAATTAGGAATAAAGAATAAACGATTTCAATCTATCAGAAATCATGTATTCCAATGTATCCGATTTCTGATAGATTGAAATTGTTTATTCTTTATTCTTAATTTCTTATTTCTTCTATTGTGCACAGGGCCTAAATATGCACTTGTAGGAGATAGTTTTCTCTATTTAAACCAACTTTATGTTATACATGTTATACATGTAGCTGGTCACAGAAAGGTTGCAACTCTTTTTCTTCGATGGGTTTCGGAGCAACTTGCTCTCCGAGTAATTGGTTCTTACTCATGGATCTATAAATAAGAACCAATCACTCGGTGAACAAGCTGCATTCCAAAACCCATCGGAAAAAAGTGTTGCAACCTTTCTGTGACCGATTATACATGCAAATATCGGCGGAATCTGCAAAAGAAATAAAGCCGCAGTACAGACTTTTGCATGACACATAACGCATAATGCATAATCGAATCAATTAATCAGAATCTTTCCTTTCCTCCCATTCCATGAAAAGAAGAATTTCGATTGATTGATTCCCCCATGCTCTATGCGTTATGCAAGAGTCTGTGTTACGATCAATAAATTTGCGTAACAGAAAATGGCGGAATCAGTAGAATGAAGTCACGACCAATCACGAACGTTCCGCAATTCCGCATCCTATGGGAGCGCACCCTAAGGATGCGGTCTCATGGTGCAGAATTGGCGGAACGTTTGTGATAGATCGTGGCTTCATTCAGTTGATTCCGTTCCGCTGTTTTGCTATGTCCCATGAAGCGGAATTTACAGAATGCGCAGATCCCATTAAATCCACCAAAATAACTTTTGTCAATGGTTCGCATGAATTGCGCATCCGCAAGTTCCGCTTCATGGAACATAGGAAACTAAACTCCTGCGGATCGAAAATAATACATAAATACAGAGACATTGCCCTGTCTTCATTTTGATTTGAATTTACATTTTTGCTCTTCTGTATACTACAAAAAAAAAAAGAACTTTTTTGAGGTTACTTTTTATACAATATTTGTATATGTAAAGGTTTTGTTAAGTTCAGATTTTAATTTAATATGTTAAATTGTTATAATTTTATTATTCCAATCCAAAGAATGATAAATTTAATTCTCTATCAAAAATTATTACATTTCGAAAAAAATAAATGTATTAAATGAAAAATTGAAACCCAGATATTACAATCTTAACTAATCAAGTTAAGTTCTATCAAATTAAAAGGTAAAACATAAATAATATTGTGTCTTGTTATTTACTTAACTTTAATGATATATCATGTTTGTATAAACGATTTAATATTAACAAAATTGGCACCAAGTGAAATTCCTCAAAATTTTATATAATATTCGTAAATTTGATATCAACAATTGGCGCCAAGTTAAGTTTCCATGTAATTCGCATACAAATTATATAAATAATATTAACTTTAAACTTCCACGAGTGCTTTCTATATAAAGATTATGCGTTTCGCGGATTTTCTCCGTATCCATACATATTATCAAATACCTCTACGGGGAGAGTATCCTTGTTAAAGTATACACTTTCAGCAAACTCAGATCTTCTAGCCAAGAAACTATCAAACTTGGCATTCCTAAAACGCTGCAGGGATAACAATATCATCCCAAAGTTCCTACTCAAGAACCTAGGAACTCACAAATTCAAAAACATCCTTCATAAAATCAGCCTCATCCTCATCAAAGAACGCATCCATTTCACTAAGTCACAAATAGTCCAGACTTCCCATAAAACCTTTAAACTCCATCTACTTATCCATCATGTTGCGGCATGATATCTGGCAAATCCTAGTGCGTATTACATACAAACAAGCCATGAAGACCACACACAATCCTCTGAAAGACAGAAACAGAAATACATAAAACTTATCCCTCACAAAAATCCACAACCCTCTCTACTTAACTTAAGAACCTATCCAACAAAGACTCGTCATCAAGACACTATATTTGCGCTTGCCAAAGGCCCTAACTTTGCAGTGGCATCTAGAAAGATTCCAAAGGAAGAGATTATCAGCTAAATAGATCAATCATCTACCAACACCCATCAGAACAAGCAGATAATATCCGCAAATAAGTAACCAGTATCCTTTCCAAAGCCAAACCCGCTCCTCTAAACATCACTAGACAAGAGGCATTGGCTCTTCAAAAATCTGAACAGGGTGACACAGATATCATCGTGCTTCCAGCCGATAAAGGCAACACGATAGTAGTCATGAACACATCAGACTATAGATAAGAAAAATATAAGAAAAAGAAAAACCTTTTTTCGGATAAAGCATACAAAAAGCTTGACAAAGATCCAACTAATACAATCATGTAAAACACTAAGATCCTGGAGGAAAAAAGCAACATTCCCAGTAAAACCAAATCAACATTAAAACCTAACATTAAATCCTTTCCCGCCAAGATTATACGGATTACCAAAAGTACACAAACCGAACATTCCACTCAGACCGATTGTTAGCGCTATACACTTCCCGACATACAACTTATCCTATTTCTTAGCATAAACACTATACCCCTCACTGAAAAATCCGAATCACACATAACTAACTTAACGGACTTCATACAAAGGATGCAAAAAATCCTACGTCCTACAGACCTGCTTGTAAGTTTCGACGTAGAATCTCTTTTTACACAAGTCCCAATAAAAGACATTAAACATAATAAAGGCCTCACATGAAGTTCCCTCCGAACCGTTAATAGAATGCTTGACAACCATTTACTTCTGTTATAACAAATTTTATGAACAAACTTCATGGACTCTCTTATTTCTTTTATAATCGCCAACATCTTCATGGAGCATTTTGAGAAAGAAGCACAGAAAAACACTCAAAAAACCAAAAGTTTGATCCCGTTATGTAGATACATTCGTGATATGGAGATACGGCAAAGCCGAATTTACTCCATAAATTCCTATATTTTCCTCAACAATCAACATCCAAATATCTACTTCATTATAGATATAGAAGAAAACGGAAAACTTCTTTTCCTAGATGTTCTTGTCCCTAAGAAAGCTGATAGTACCTTAGGGAATCAAGTGTACAAAAAAATCAACACACACAGATAGATACCTACATGCCGAGTCACACCATCATTCAGCAAAAACAGTCTGCAATCAACTCACTTATACATAGAGCTTTCACCATCTCTGACAAAGAACCTCTACAGACAGAACTCAATCATTTAAAACTAGCCTAGCAGAAAAACGGACACGAAAAGACATAATCAAAACTATCAATAAATACTATAACTATAATGCAAATAAGACAATGGTTTCTGATATAAGCAGATGAAATAATCCTATCCATTCTCCCATATATCAAAGGAACAACAGATCGGATATATTAAACGGATATATTATTGGCAGGATATATTAAAGAAACACAATATTCGAACTATCTTTAAACCATTCAAAAAGGATAAATTTTAAGAAATCCTAAAGGTCAAAGACTTCCACTCAACTTCCCAAGAGTATACAAAACTTGTTCCTGCGAGCAAGTATACATTGAAGAAACCGGGAGAATGGTCAACCTACGAATAAAAGAACATCAGATTAAAACACGTTACGCAATCAGAACACAACATCAAAACAGGACATCAAATATTGTTTGACAAAACGACCACAATAGCAAACATTACATCATACTTTCTAAGAAAGTATAGAGAAGCCATAGAGATACCTAAATATCCTAATAATCTAAATAGAGATAATGGTGGAGATAATGACTGCAAGATAAATAAAATATGGAAAACCATTCTTCTGATTATTGAAGATTGATTTCCCCCACCTTTTCTCCTTCCCTTCATCTACAATTCTCTTCTTTCCCTTCACTTCAACAAGTAGCATAATATATAAAAAGAACGACCCGGAGGAACAGCTCAGTATCAGGTTATTCCTCACCCTGATAAAGTGACTGCAAGGTTCACGAAACGTTGGCATTCCAAGAATGGATCTGGACATGGAAGAAACCCGCAAAACACATACCTTTATATTGTTACTTTTATTATTACTTTTAAATTATAAATACCTTTTATTATTTATTTTTATTAATTCTAATTTTAAATTGTTTTTATGGTTTTTCTTACTTGATCTATCAGCGCCAAGTGTTTTTACATGAAAAATTTTTCTATTTAAATTAAATTTTATACGGTTAACTTTTTAATTTTTTGTGATAACACTTAAATTGGACAAGATAATTTTGTGATGATGTTTTGTATAATATTTTGAAGGAGAATTAAATAACCACTACTTCAATTGGAAGAGAAAATGTCTTTGAATGAATTGTGATATAATAATTGTGATATAATAATCACTTCATCAGAAGAATTTAAACCATTTGGATTGGAATAGGAAGATCCTTCAATAAGATATACGTACACTTAAATTTTATTTCATAAAAATTAAAGAATTTAAACCATTTGGAAATAAAGATAGTATCACTTAGGTTTTATTTTTTATTTTGATAGTAGAATTTAACTTGAGACCAGTTGTCGATATCAATTCTTTTACAAATGATACATATCATTAGATTAATATTCATTATTTATTTAATTTTTCATGGCATATAAAGAAATGGAATTTAACTTTGCGACAGTTCTTGATATCAAATCTTTTATGTAGATGATACATATCAATAGAGTTAAGTAAATAACAATAGACAATACCATTTGTGTTTTACCTATTAATTTATTTTTAGTTTTTATTTTTTCAGAAATAAGAAGTGCGCAATATACACTTATATAATCATTAATAGTATAATGTGTTAAAAGATGTTAATTTGAACGTTTCGGTTATCGGTTTTAGCCATCTTCAAATACATAATTAATACATTAACAAAGAATATCTTCTATCCAGTCGAAAAGTGAGAAAAGCATAAACATCGTACAAAGAAGTTACCTGTCTTCTTGATTGACATATAATGACATTCGTAATAAATGTAAATAAATTTAAATTTAATTTACACAATGACAACATCGTTCTATATCCTTTCAGTATCTATCTTAAAAACATCTTATTTATTACATTCTACGTGAAGCAGTTAAGAATATTCGATATATCTTGACGATTTTTAAGTTTCATCACAACATATTTTATATAAATCTTTTTCATTTACTTAATATTGTAATATACTTAACTGCAATGTTATATGGGATTGAGATAAACACTTTCTTTGTACAATTTCAATATTAACTTTACGTAATTTTAACTCTTAATAACTTTATTAGAACGCAATCATTTGTTAACCAAGAAGGCAATTTCTTACGATGTTTGCTTTTCTCACTTTCCGACTAGATAGAAGATATTCTTTGTTAATATATTAATTATGTATTTGCTGATTATGACTAAAACCAATAGAAATTAACATTTTGTACACATTATATTATTAATGATTATATAAGTATAAATTGCGCACTTCTTACCGTGGTGACTCAAAGTAGTCTCCTTAATCTCTATTATATTTTTACAATTAGTAGGAGTTCTATTTTATATATATATATATATTCTTAAACTCTCCAAGTTTTCATTTTTCATTTGATACATTAATTTTTTTCGAAAAGTAATAATTTTTGACAAAGAATTAAAGTTATCATTATTTGAGTTGGAATAAGAAGATCTTCAATAAGAATATCCTTAAAAAAAAATTTTAATTACTATTAATTGAATTGGATACTTAGTACTATATACAAAGGGCCGATTTCACCAACTCGATTAAACCGGTATCAATTATAAGTAATCAATTCTATTAAACAGCAAATACAATTAGTCAATTCCATAGCCAATTAAATAATTGACGTTGGTGAAATCGGCTCAAATGATTCTTCACGAAAAGCACGCATGCTTAGCACTTTTTTTAAAAAGAGTAAGTTTGTATAAATAACAAAAAAGTATCATTTACTTTTTAATTTGATAGAACTTAACTTGATTACAATATTTAACGAGGAAAATAAATTTTTAATTCTTTATGAATTTAAAGTTATATATTTGAAAATAAAGAATTTACTAGTTAATTTTTAGATCAAAGCTTATGTTGCACATATAGAATGAAATAAAATTAAACTGTATTAATATATTGAAGACTCTAACGAATCACTCTAAATCAAATGATATATAACTTATAAATTACTGAAATTTATTTTGCAATATAGTATTTCCTTTTAAGAAAACACACCTTGCATATATGAATCTGCTACATTCTTGTATAACAATCTATTTTGAGTATATAAGACTATTATCAGTTTCTAGTAAAGCGAAAGACATTTTCAATTAATATTTTTTATTTATTCATAACAATAAATAATTTCATTTTATAATCTAACTTTAAAGGACAGTTTACAGCTCTGTAGCGTACTTAATTCGAAATTAATTCTTGGCACTCGGATTGCTGGAAGAATACGTGATCAAGCTCGCCATCTGCTAGCTCACATCTCAGATTTACATTGCCGAATGCACCTCTAGAATATTTAGAGAAATTATGCTCTTAATCATGGCAATAGAGCAATTATGCTCTTATACAAGCGCGGAAAAAAAAACCATGCTTATATAATATATGCAGGTGGAATCGAACCAGAATCCGCGGATTGTAAATCCGGACTAAGCACGGAGTCACCCGACACTTCTGCTTCACACACGAACTGCTGCGTTCTTTATATTCTTTTTCAAGTGATTCTTGTTTACAAATAAATGCTGCGGCCCCTCAGCGGAAATGTATATTGCTTGCTCGATCGCAAGCAAGGTAAAAAAAGCGCTAAGCATGTGCTTTTGGTGAAGAATCATTTGGCCGATTTCAACGCCAATTACTTAATTGACCGTTGAACATTTCATCGACATTTGTACATTCTGTGACAATTCTTTTACTGTTCCAGAACATTCGGTATATCGATAATACGAATCGGATTTTCTGTGAATATTTAACGTTAGTTGAGATTTAATCTCTTCATCATGTAGCATATCTGCACACAAAGAAACGTGCAGTATATAATGTAACATTATGCACATTAAAAAAACTGTAATGTAACATTATGCACATTAAAACACACTAAAAAAACCTGTTTGTGATTTGTAAGAAATTTGGTATCTTATAATTTTTGAAGTCGCTCTAAATATAATATCAGAATTTCAAAATTCAAAATGGCAGTTCAAAACTTGGAAAAATAATTAAACTTGAAAAAAATGATTATTCCAGCTTTTCAAGATCGCTGAATCCAAATATGACATCTAAATTTTTCATTTCAAAATAGCGGATCCAAATGACGGTAATTTGAAAAGTAAATAAAAATGTTACAAAAATGAGTATTCTCCAAAATTATTGAAGTCGCTCAAAATATAACCAGAATTTTGTTTTCTAAATGATAGTTTAAACTTTACTACACTACTAAAAAATAATAATAATTCATTTAAACTGCATGAAAAATATTATATGTATTTCACAATACAGACCAATTGTTTATAAATTCTGCTTTTCGCTAAACCTAGAATCATAAAAAGAAAACGAGGTTATAGCAAATTTTAACTATATTTTTTATGTTTTTATATGTGTTTTTATTTTCTTATGTTTTTTTTATTTATTTATTTTTTTATTAAAAGGTTTTGTTTAAATTTTTTTAAATTGTGTGATTAATTTTCTATTCGTTTTATGTTTTTTGAATTTTGAAATTCTGATATATTCAGATTCAGCGATCTTGAAAACCTTATTAGATAATAATTTTTATAAAAAATCTAATCATTTTTCTAAATCTTGATTCCACCAATATTTAATACGCCACTTTGAATTTTAAAATTTTTTGATATTTGGATTCAACACTCTCAAAAACTTTGATACTAAAATCGTAACAGAAATTTAAGAAACTTTTTTTTACACACTAGTAACGCAGAAATGTCATTCCGGTATACGGCGAAGGAGTTAAGATACCCATTTCTGGACTTTTTTTAGTACCTATATTTTTACTATACGTTTTTTCGACATTATCTGTATTCGCATTTAACAATAATAATATTAAAAATAAAATATCTTGCACAACAGTGCAAATTATTACAATTATATATATTTTATTTTCATACACTAGAAATCATTTCACTTTATAAGACGTGACGAGGTAATAGAAATCGGCGCATATTTAACTATTTTACGATATATTTTATAAAAATAATACGCAATTAAATACACGGATATAATTAATTGAAATGAACGTGGTAAGTGTTTTATAAAATAAACTTCTTTGCATAAGTAACTTAAATAAATAAGTTCCGCAGTTTTTTAATTGTTTAATACCAGCTTTCTCATATACACCTACTGTTGTATTTATTTTTTACAGAAAAAGCAAACTTTCTTTTTTTTCATTTTATCATATATTTAGTAATAATAAAAAAAATATCTTTTATACAAAATGAGGCATTCAAAGTATTACAAGCTATACTGCATAAATTATATATTATTTTTTAAAAGCAACTGTGTGGTTTTTTTTTTATACCAACTGATTGATCCGTAAAGATATTATGTTTATTGAAAAATTAATAGGGATATTTTATATTTTACGTCAAAATATGCTAAAATAAAATGTAATATATCTCGTAAACTATTAATCTTTCAATATTTCTACCTTAATACTTTTACATAAAAAGTAATTATGGGAATCTATTGCTGGAAATCATATGTAAAAAAGTATTATTCAAAATATCATATCATATGATTGAATTTAAGATATTTAGTTCGATTCGGATAATATAAGAATTCTTGATAAAGCTCAAATTTTATAAAAAAGACTGATATCAGAAATAATATTCGTACAAAAACAAAAAATGGTCTCAATTTGTAGAATAATACAGAATTATTGTATTCGTTATCTTAGAACATATATACTACTGAAAGCGAAATTGAGCTGAACATGAAACCAACATCTGTACGAGAGAGAAAGCTATAGAATCCCAGTTGCCTGTAATGCGCATGTGTCATTCAGACATTCAATCTGTTTGCGCGCGTTTCACTTCGTTCGTATGTTTGTAGTAATATATTTGTGCTAAAATAAAAAACGAATTTAGCGTAATAAAAAATGCTTTACAGATATTGTATAGTGTATGTATAATTGTTATAATTCGATTTTTTATTAAATTAATGTAGTAAATATTTTAGGCATCAATTATATAACATGTAGGCTATATTTACTGATATGATTTAATACATATTTCATATTTATTTTATTTCTTTTAAAAAATGTTTCCAAAAAATAAAGAATTTTGTGAAAAATGCAATTGTTTTGTGGAATTGATAAGAATATTCAAATCAATTTTATTTTAATCTGACATTCTTATATTAAAAATTCATTTTAATACTAATTTATTAAATACAATAAATTAAGTTTTATTATCATTTTGTCTAAGATACCTAATCTAAAATCTCTGAAACTAACAATAACAATGTGTAACTGTACAATTCATACAGACGACGGTATTGTGCAACCCTTATGAAAAAAAAATTCAAAGTTTGAATATTTATACTCAAATTTGAGTATTAATATATGTATTCATTTTTGTTGAGTTTAAAAAATACTCAAATTTGGGTGTATGCACTTAAATTATGAATGTTTACACTGCAGATTACGTGTTTACATTCAACTATTGAGTGTACAGTCATCATAGCCTTGATAAAAATAAAACGTAAAGCAAGTGTCAATAAAGCGTTAATTGAAGTGTAAAGAAAGTAAGAAGAGAGTAAAATGAAGAAGGAACATGGAATGTAAAGGAAGCATCAACTAAATGTTAAAGAAACATAAATAAAAGTATAAATATAAATTTTTCGGCAAGCACGAGCAGAATATTCGTTGAATATAAACGGAGCATCTTCGTCGAGTTCTTAGACGAACATAAATGAAATGTAATCGAGATCCTTAGTAAGCAAATGATATTTTAAAATATATTTTATTTATTCGGTAAATATCTAAAAAAAAATGCTATGCTTTCTTCTTGGAGCCCTAGGGGCTCCAAGACTTCAAAAAATTATTTCATTAGAACACAACTGAAAAATCTTTCAATGCTACGTTTTTTATTCTAGTCTGTGTGATTTTTTTAAATCCGAAAAGTTAATTCTCGCTAAGTCCCTCTGGTGGTGGTGCCAGACTACTCAACGACGCTTTGTTTATGTTTGTTGTACAACTTAATGACATTCCGTTTTAAAATAAATGTTTTTATTTTTATATCCTGCGTACAGCGTATTTGAATACTCCATATACTTTTTGCTGAACGTCGCTTCTAGACGTAGACGAAGTACTAATGAATCAAGTGTTTAGGAAGTGTATCAGTACACTTCATGCATTCTTTGCGGAGTGTTGAGGAGCGTGAGGAGTATGAGAAACGTTAATGAAAAAAAAAATTTTTTTTAACGTGTGGGAAATATGATAGAGTGTTTCGGGCACATTTTACGAGTGAGTTTGGGGAGAGTTCATGGAGCGTGTATGAATATTCAAAACTAAGAATCAATAATGTCAATAAAGTCAATAAAGTGTTTAAGAAATGTTAAAATTCTTTATTTCACACTTCTTTGACGCTTCGACAAGCTTTGCATTTTCATCAGGGAGAAAGATTGTAACACCTTTTTTTCGGGTTTCGGAACGCAGCTTACTCATCGAGTAAGGTTCTTATTCATAGATCCATATATCGATATTTCATGACATGAATCCACAGAGGACTTCGGAGGATCGATTAGTGAACTTGATCGATTAGTAAACTTATAGTTTTAAAATATAATATATTTAACTTTACACCTAACAGCAATGGTTATTTCATTACACTTCCACTTAGCACTTTCCACGTCGCGGTAGGTACTGTTACAAATTCGTTTAAACGACGGGCAGAGTAATACGACAAATTTCTTTAAATTTCTGACCGCGTCCGCGATCGCGCTTATATTCAGGATTTTTCGGGTCATCCTTGAGCGTTCCGTGTTGGCCCATCAACGTTCCGCGCATCAGACGAGGACAACTTCCGTGCCTTAAGTTTACATTTTATATTCGCTCAGGATCTTTTTTTATATTAATTATTTAAAAGTAACTTTGAGTATATTTAATAAATTGGTTTCGGCAATCATTTATTTAATCGCTTATATTTATCGCACGTTCATGGCGCAATTAACACTCATGATATTCCTCCCTCCTTGAAAAAAGGAAAGGTACGAGTTTCCTTAACTCGTTCTATTATCTTACAGAATTTTTTCCGATATACAATTTTTCCGATATACAATCGTTTCTTAATATAACATCGCTACGCCTTTGTATTTCTACGTCTTCCCACGTTAGTCTCCATTTATTAACTACATAGCGTGATACATACGATATTAATTACAATTAAAGTAGCAGTACCTGCTCCTACGGGATATATTATGTATTTATTATTGAATACATGGTTGTTATTCTTTTTCCGTATATTCTTTTGTAGTGGTAGTCTCCTTGTCTTCTTTGTCATCCTTCCTTTCTTTTGACTGAACATTGTGCGCGTATTCATCATTTCGGATTTCGACTCAGAGCATCTGCGTTGGTATTATCCTTATGATCTTGTAGTCATACTCTTCTAATTTCAATCTCTAGCATTAATCTCGAGCCCAGATCATTTACATTAAAAAGCCAGACTAATGATCGGTTTTACGATAGTAAAAGTCGTATATTATAGATATGAACGAAAATATTTGACAGCCCAGACTATCGCTAACAATTCCTTCTCCGTAATGTTATAATTTCGTTCGGCTTTATTTAATATTCTGCTCGCGTAAGCGATCGGACGACCTTGACCTACGGGGCCTTGTGATAATACGGCTCCAATTGTAAGGTCCAATGCGTCCATAGGACGCATTACCAGGAATTCTCTAGTGAAATCCGGATAACTTAGATGCTATTATGAGCTTCACTTTTAATAATTTGAATGCATTCTGTTGCTTCATTTTCCAATCGAATATAACTCCCTTTTTAGAGATTTCGCAATTTTTGAAAAATTTTTGATGAATTTCCTGTAGTATTCGACTAATCTGATAAATGATTGTATATCTTTAATTTTCTTCGGTACAGGAAAATCCTTCACAGCGCTTAATTTACTCGGATCTGGACATATTCCTTCCTCGGTTATTATATATCTGAGATATATTACTTCTTTTCGTAGGAACTTACACTTGTCTGTTGTAGTTTTAAATTATATTTATGTAATCGTTACATTATCTCGACAAGACGCTTATTATGTTTCTGTAGGTTCGTAGATAACTATATCATCTAGGTACACGAGGCATCTCAAACCTTGTATTCTCGCTAATATTGTGTTCTTTAAAACATCGCGGGTGCATTTCTTAACTTGAACGGTATTCAGTTAAATTCATAATGCCCGTGCGAGATAGAGAAGATAGTTTTATTTTTGTGTTCCTTACTCATAGAAATATGGTAATATCCCGATGCTAAATCCAATATAGAGAAATATTTGGCATTTCCTAACTGATCTAAAATGTCGGTTATGTTTGGTAGAAAAAAATGAGTGCCTATTGTTAATTCGTTAAGCTTCCTGAAATCTACTACTATTTTAAGTTTTTGTTTTCCTGAAGCATCACTCTTTTTTAGCGACTCTTTTTTAACGACTAATAGTAGCGCGTTCCACTGATTCGCGCTACGACTAATAATATCGTCTTGTAACATCTTCTTTATCTTTGTTGGTTCACTTCTTCCTTATGTTTTTCCGGCAATCAATAAGGTCGCACATTTACGGGTGCACTATCGGTGCGCGTATTTCATGCGCTGTTGTGTAATATATCTCCTTCTAAGTGAAAAATGTCATTAAAGTTCTCGCATTTGCTCGATAGTTTTCTTTTCTTCCTTGTTTAGAAGCTCGGTTCTTATCTGCTTTCGTACACGCTCGTGCCGCGGTAATGATGTGTCGCTTTCGTTATCTGTCTTTTGCAGTATGTGTATGTTTTCTCGGTCACTCACCCGTAACTCTTCTATTGTTACGAGTGGCGTAATTATTTCGACATTTTCTCCCGTTGTATTTAACATGCTGATTGGGCACGTATATTCGTTGGATGCTACTAGGCAATTCCCGATAAATATTCCTGATCTAGTTTCCTCTGATTTGACTATTCCCACATGGTTCTTATCTGTGATCGCTCGTACTATCGTTTCGCTGCGGGGAGTTAGCATTATTTTCCTGTACGGGTGGAGTTTCAAAGTTATGCCGTCAATTTGCAAGTAGTAGTTTTTCTGATCGCTTCTAATTTTGTGCTTTTGCAGAAAATCCATTCCGAGGATTCCTTCATAATCGACAGGGAAATCATCTCTCATGACATGCATAGTATGTCGTTTCCTTGTCGCCTAAACGCATCGTGGACTTTATTTTTCCGATTGTCTTTACTTGATGGCCTATCAAGTGATCGCTGATGAGGGCCATTGGCATTTCTCGTATAAGTGTCTCGCCTTTTAGATTTCTTATTTTAATTAAAGTACTTTAATTAAAGTAAGAAGTAGCTTCTGTATCCAATAGTAGATTTATCCGACCCTTCTTCATTTCTTTGATTGGTATTACGAGTCTAAGACCGGTATTTGCATATTTTCCGATTACGAAGAAGACGGTTACTTGCGTAATTTGATACTCACTCGCGTTTTTCACGTCTTCCTTTTCTCCTTTTTTTCTTCGCTGCTAGCGTACGAGGATTCTTCGCTCTTGCTTTGTCGCTTATTTCGTCTTATCTCTGCAGTGTTTACACGTTTCGTTTTACGATTCGTTTGTCTCGCTTCGCGTGTTGTTTCGGCTCCTTGTCGGAAGAGTGTTTCGGCGCTGATCGTCCGTTCAGCGACCAGCACTCGTTTTTTTTATATCCTGCTTTCTTGCAATATGTACAAAATTTCTCGATGACATTTATATTTACTGATTTATCGGCTAGGGGCAATGAAAATCTGTTAGCGTAATAGCGAACTTGACAGTCTCGCCCATAATGGCCTACTTTTTCGCATTTGCTACACTCGAATTTTTTGAGTTTTGGCTTTGATCATATTATTGCGATCATTATTATTCACTCGTGGGGTAGGTCCTTTTACATATTCTTCTGCGCATGCTGCATTGATAGCTTCTTGCTTGAATTTTTGTGATCGTATCACTAGTTTAATATCTTCGCGCAGTTCGAAATTTAATAAAGCTTGATTCTGAATTTTTCCAGAATGGCTCGCTTTTGCTCGTATTTTCTGCTTGTATTTTCTCGTTTCTCGATCAACGATTCGTATAGCTTCATAGCTAAAGTATCCATGCGTCCATATGAGCGCTTTCGCCTGAAGTTTTTTTGTTTTAAAGCGTTAAATTCTAATTGTAGATGTGATGTTCCGCGTTTTCCTAAGTAGTTGGCTTCTATCTCTCGCCGTGTTCGAAGTCTACCACGCTTCTAATTTGGAAATCTAATAGAAGTTTTCCTTTCAATTTCGTATTTAATATTTCTTCTAATAAGGCTGATTTTTCTGCGAAGTTGATTTTCTTCACTGCATAGGTACTAACGCTTATGAATTCCTGCTTCTTCTAACGCGAATATCGTCTATTTCCGGTATCAAACTCCGTGCATCTTTTAAACTTAAATATCATACGATTCCTTGCTTCCCGCATGTCATCTTGCATCCATTCGTATATAACGTTTAATGCTATGGGAGTACGTTAATCGGAAGTTTTCGCGATCGTAATTTCCATCCTGCTTATTATATATTAGGTGTACAAAAAAGTTCTGAGCTTTAGATTTGATACAACCGAAATAACAATTTAAATTTTATATATCTTCCCACCTTTTTGTGGTTTTAAAGCGTTAACATTTGGCCTTCT
>Ga0157363_1002268_pt1 | contig 16844 bp, 4 predicted proteins | sample AttsexASBM1_FD_111477 | JGI IMG/M metagenome (GOLD analysis project Ga0157363, IMG submission 111477) | Fungus gardens microbial communities from leaf cutter ant in Ribeirão Preto, State of São Paulo, Brazil - Atta sexdens ASBM1 | ecosystem: Host-associated > Fungi > Mycelium > Unclassified ... | reverse complement strand
AGATTAATTTATATTTCTGGCGCGATGTAACGTATACTTGAATTACAAGCACTTCAAAGGGTATCGCTTTTACTTCTCGAACATCGAAATAAAAATCGAATGATAAATGTCCGAATTATAGTATTGTAAAAAAAAGCACTTATAAAGTTCTTATATGTCTTCTATCAATCAGAAAACAGATTGTTAACTTTTAAGTAAGTAGGTTCTTCTAAAGATATGCAAGTTGATAAATGAGATGCTCAGAACAACCAAAGAACATTTTTTAAATTTTATAGTTATATTGTTTACTTTATATATTACGTACAGTTAAATTTACATTAACTATATCCTTATAAAATAAAGGAAATGTATAAATAACTTTAAGATTTCTAGACATCTCAGCAATACTTTTTATTTTTCGTTCTTAGAATAAAGTTTCTAAGAAAATTATGCCTGGAGTACTACCTGGCTATCTCTCGTACCTATTTGAAAGGTAAAATAACACAGTAAGTATAACACATGCTAAAAATTTCAGGACATTTCCGGATTTTTTTCTTGTCAGCGTCTATAATAATATGTCTGTTATAGAATTATGAAAGGAATTTTGCAATTGCAAACAAGACGAGGAAATTTCAGGTGCACTGATAAACGATCGCAGCGTAAAAACATCCGCGTGGCATGCAAAGGTTGCGTACGTATACACGTGGGTTCTGTCGGGGGCGGCACCTAAGTAGGTCAGACTCTGTCCTGACCCAGATGATTGCAACTGGGTGACGTCACAGCCAACCTCCCTTAATCTCCCTCTCACCCGCCCTTGGTAACGTGCATTCTCGTCAAAGTGAGGAGTCGCGTTAAGCATCTTGGCCAAGGTGGCTAACTCATAGTTTCTTTTCGCGTATCGTCTTACCAAAGCTCTTTGGATCATCTCGGCGAAAGCTTCAGGATAGCAGATTAGAATGTACGTGCCTTACGCGAGAGCTTACGCTCACGTACGTATCACGCCGCACGTGGAGGCGATAATTACGCGAATAATTATGGACGATGCAGCGTAATGGGGTAGAAGGGAATTATAAGCGAGTTGATCATAAATCACGCAGATTTATTTTCAACGCACACATTCGCTTTTGGCGTACATCGTAACGACGAGCGCACTCAAAAATGTACATACGCGACTGTAAAATTCGTGGCGACCGATTGCTCGATCGAGAGTTTTATTTTTCAGAACAATACACAATCATACGAGTAAACTGTTTGCTGTATAAAGAATGTAGTGGTATCGTGATTTAAGCAAATTACGGAATAATCAGCGTAAAAATTATTCATATCAAATATTCATATCAAATTATTCATATCAAATCTTTCTGCAACTGATACTAATACATGGAATGTTTGTAAATTGATAATACAATCGGGAAAGAGGCGATTGGAAAAAAAATAAGTCGAGAACACAGAATAAAATTTTTTCATATAAAGCTTTGTTTTTAAGAAAATCGATTTTAAATACTCCGGATACATGTGCACTCAACTATGTCTTAATTTAATGGATTTTGTTGTAAACTATTACCTCTTATATTTGTCGTAATTACTGTACTGAGAAACCAAGGATACATGATACGAGAATATATGTGATACGAAAGATATTCATGCACAATAATTTTATTATTTCATAAAAATAATTAAATTCTATTATTTAATAAATTTTATTATTTTATATAAATTGTTGCTTTATAAACTTTATTACCTTACAAATTGCTTTCAAATATACAATTCTGCTCTTTGTAAATTTCTCTAAATGCTTTCTAACATGTTTAGTGTTTTTATTTATCAATTAAATCCGCATCTGACTGGCAAATATTTAAAGCCGATTTTGCCGAAAACAAAGCTTCATATAAAAAAATAACATAATTCAATCTACGTTTTTAAAAATCAAACTAATTTTTTTATTTTATTTCTATAAAATTTTATTTCTTTAAGTCAGGTTCAAAACATTCGAGCACAAGGCTATTAATTACAGCGTGGAATATAAAATACATTTCCGCAAAATTTAAGATTTTGTGCTGCTATTACATCCGTCATATGCTCGAAATATCAACGCCGGATGTTTATTATCCATTATTATCCATTATGAGGAAAGCAAATACCTTCACATTCAACAAAATGGAATTCATTAGCACGATATTAAGTAGCTGATTTATATTCTTTATCGAGTTTCTACGGCGTTATCTTATTAAAAGTGATGTGACACAATGGATATAATTTTTTACGCCGCGCAAACAAGATTTTCTATCAAATAGAGCGAGACAAAAAATGTGCTTTTATAAAAAAGGTGTTACCAGCTGGTAATCGCTGGTACGCATCTGGCAATCGCGCTGCTAGAGTAGTAACAAGGAATAGTCATTAATTCAGAAGTGAACATTAACAAAAAAATTCAACTTTCTTTTATTCGTATCTCCTCGCGTATTCTTGTTCGTAAGATAAAACATATTCCGCTCGTAAAAATCATTCCGTGGAGATTACTTTGTTACACGCTTGGGACTGCCCATTTTTCAACGTCATCCCGTTGAACCATTTTCCCTAGTAAAGACTACAATGGTTTCATTAATCAAAGATACAATACAATCAACATGAAGAGCAGATGCGTATTAATTTCAATTTTATGTTTTCGAAATATTTAATTTCAGTGATTTACATACGGCTATTATCGCGATTTTATCGATTTATCTATCTTAGACTGGATCGTTCCATCTTTCGCTAAATCTCAGCTGACGCGCTCTCTCTTGCTTTCACTTTCATTCTCTTATTTGTCCATTAAATAAATTGCTATATAATTTATTTAAAGGTAGAACAACTGGTCCTTCAATTACTGATGATAATATAGTGAAATAAGATGAGGTAAATGATCCTGCTATTAAGTCTTATATTACTAGATGCATAGCAGAGGCTGTACCGGAAGCTAGAGTATCTACGGCCCTTGTATTTGCATAATATATCAATTGGATATATGAGCGCTACTAGCAAAGGGCTTGCACGTGACATTTTGTATGATGTATCAAACTAGTATATTAGGTGTAGTAAAAAGAAATCCATTATTTTTCCATTCAATTTCATGCAAAAATAATGGATTTCTTTTTACTACACTTAATATCAATAACATAGAAAGATCTCATTTGTATCAGTCGATTGCGACTGCAAAAATTTTTTAAACGAATACTCATGGTCAATATCGTTTATATTAATAATAGCGGACGTATTTTTCACGCAAATGATAGTGATCAATATTCTTCATGTACAATAAACTGCGATAAAAAATTATTTTAATGATTTTAGCTATTTTATTGTACTTACATACTGTATATGTATAATCGGAACCAACGTACTAAATCAGAAAGTGAAATAAAATTGATAAAAAATAATAACTATTTCCAATTTGCTATAATGTCTCAAAAACGAAAAATCATACCGAAACGAAATGCATTCTAAAGCTAGTTGATACTTTTGTATAATATAAATATAATATTAATTTTTAAAAATGCTGCCAATGCTATAACGTCATAAAATCTTCAAAAGTATTGTTTTTTGATGTCTTTCCACCATCTTTCTTAAAATTATAAACCAGATTTGGGAAACAGATTCAGCGAATGCAAAAACTACAATATAAAGTTCATTCATGCAATAATCCAAAAGTATAAATTCGCAGGCTAGTGTATTAATTAATAGAAGTATAATTGATCTCCTCTATCGATAACAATCGCTGCTCTTCACCTACGAGTACTGATTGTAGTCAATATTTTCCCAGCAAATTGTTAATAAATAGTACTTATTGCTCTACACATCATTAATAGTGATAAGTGTTCTGCACATGATAGCAACAATCATGATAGCAAAAAATAATTGAATAATTTTCAACGTTCGCAAAAGATGTATAAGTACACCCTGAGTATTTCCGCCTCCGATCGACCTACCCCGTTTGGCGCCTTGCGTAGGTCGAAGGGGTGTCCTACGCTGCGGTCGATACTCGCTATGTTTGCGCGGCCTCGTTTCAGATTCCTCTTTGTTCCCACAAGCTTCAGTTCTGCCATTTTTTTATACGAATGTGATTTAAGTCTTTCGAATCGCAGATAAGACGATAAGTGACAATCTGCGTTCTCGTTTGCGCGCATAATCTTCCATTTTAACTGCTACGAAAGTGTCCTAAGTCATACCGATTATTATAGACATTCTCTCTCTCTCTCTCTCTCTCTCTCTCTCTCTCTACTATTATTATATAGTTATTATAGATGTCGAGCAATTATCCTCATACTCCTGACTGAAGGTAGAAATTACCATTCGCGATTCTAGAAAGATCTCGTGGGAAATATAATAGTCCCATTGACGTATTTTAATAGATATAGAGTTAAGTCTTCTCCTCCAGTTGAGAGAATTTAATTTTTAACGATAATCGTTGATAACTCTCGATAAAAATTTCATATCATTTCAAAGAATGAATTTTGAAACAAAAATCAAGCAACCAAATTAAAGCAACCTCATTAATTATATTGAGAAAAACGTACAATTTGGTCTAGACAAGATTTCAAATTTTATCAAATGCTGGTCAACCTTTTACCTGATTGTATCTGTATTGTACGTGTAATGAAGGGGAATGACATGCAACGCGAATGTAACGCGTGCATTACTCCATTATCTCTCGTGGGAGACAGACACGATCTCACCTTAATGTCATTAAAACTACACGCTTGGTCCCTGTGCTCAAACAAATTCCCGACAGCGTACGGCAACTCTAATGGTCGTTGCTATTTGTGGTCAAAGTTAAATTTGAATATTCTTGATGACAAGGCATGCTCGCGCATTGTTAGTTAGTCTTGTTTAGGCTGTCCGACCTGTTCAAATTTACAGCGCAAATGCGATTTGCTTCGCACAGAAAATATTTTTAAATATTACAATTTGAAAATTCATCTTTTTCTCGATACACAGGATACATAATAGATATTAAATATATATATATGTGTAAAAATATGTATTAAAAAAAGAAATCGAAAAATAAAGTTGTCTAAATAAAACGATGGAAATGAGACGGATAATAAAACGCGCGATTGGATATCGTGCAATTAAGATAATTTTCGAGTTATTCGTCCATCAGAATGTCTATCTAGAGTATCCAGACTGCAATACCCCACTGCAATAATCAGTTGCGGTCAAAGCGTCATCGACGCAAGCCAATACAAATTTTCTGTTATCGTCCTATTGGCCCAGATAGATTAATAGAAACTGTGTTGATTAACAATCTATATATCTAGTAAATATCACATGTAAATATAAATAAAAAATATGTCACCAAATTCTAAAGAAAAAATATTGTGGCCAGATGATACATATTGACACATAAATTTCACTCAAATGTCATTCGCGTGGGTTTCTATACATAATATTCGCGTTCCTAGATTAAATATGAAATAAATTAAATTTGATAATATATTAATAATTATTATAATTTGTCTGTCACATTGTATACAAGTATTATAATTATAATACCTAAAGTCATCTATTTTTATATTAATAGATATATTTATTTATAAAGCACGCAAAGTAATTAAAGCGTTCCGCATTCCACGTTAATTCAGAAAATATATCGTGACTTCGATACGTTAGCTCGTCCTGAATACCATGAATTCCAGTCGTGCTGACAAAATTCACGCGCTCTTAACTAGTTTAATTCGAGCTTGAGAGCCTCAATGGGTTTGAGATCGTTGCAATTTAATTAATATCAAGCGTAACGCAATAAGAGCGAGTAGCTAAAGACGCTCGTTTGTGCAGAAGCGTCTCGTGGGCGCGCCGCTTTCAAGTTCAAGGCTGCGTTCGGAAAACAGCGTAGTTGCGGACTGTAACCGTTCCCCTTAACGAGACACCTGTCATAGCATATCACCGATGGACGTGCAGAGAAGAGTCCACACACGGCACAGGGAGATCTTTACACGTAAAACCGTGTTATACAGGCGATGGCAAACTGGGACGCGGTTACATTTGTCGACATGAGGATAACTCGGCGCACAGGGCGGTAATGGAGAAAGAACAGCGGCATATTGGAACACGGATGTAATGGGTAGCAACAGTTTTGATTTTATATCACGCGAAGAATTGATAGGTTTGACGAGCGAGAGCCAATCAGTGAAAAAAAATTCCATCCGGTACGTAACCATTTAGTACGTAAAAAAAAAAAAGGAAACAATTCTGCTGTATAATTCTTCTGTAAATTTAATCAGAGAAAAATCCGATGATCATTTTAGAATATAAATTCACAGAAATTCACGGTAATTTAATTGAAAAATTAAGCCAATAAATAAAAGCGGAGAAGGCAGTGTATCGAGTTGATGTAATTATATTATGTTCGATTGTGTCGAGAAATTTTTCAATCAACGACGATAATATTTTTGAAAAAGACATTTCTTTACGTTACACACTGCGAACACTTGGAGTATGCAAGCTTCATAAATTATTCATCATATATTCGTAGACGCAATCAAATTCCTCGACTCTCGCACGACGTTTAAAGTGACATTATTCCACACGTGTGAAGCGGGAAGAGAGGATAGAATGGCGAAAAGTAAAACGAGTTTGCGAATGCAAATTGTCAACGAGTTGACCTTTCAAAAGAACTGCATGTCGGGTTGTCGCTTTCAGCTTGTATAGATTATCGATTTTATCTGACACGAAAGCTCGATATATACAATTTGATTACGCTACACCTACGGTACTTTTTTCTCGATCTGCAAATGACAGACATTAAATGAATTAATAGAATTTGCCTAATGCAGTGGTATCATGCAAATCATCTTTATGCAACCCGTGATAGTTGTAGAAATTAAAATAGAAATTGTTTTTCACACATCGCACAAATTGAAAAATTTTTACACGAACTTTATGGTAATTTTTGTATAAAATTTAGAAAAAAATTTGTATGTAATTTTTCAGTATGTCTCTCGGATTAATTTCCATTACTTTTACAAGTATAGAAAAATCAAGTAATCCTTACACTTTAACATCTTCAAAAAGTATTCATAAAAATGTATATTAAACAAAGAAAAAATAGTCATAATTATTCAGCCATGTGCTTCTATTATTATTATTTTAAAAAAATACTTAGGAGACGAATGATTTATGAAAGATTAAAGGATAAAATGGGGAGAAACTGCATGAATGATTAACTGGTCCAGTAATTGCTCGTAAACATATTTCGACGAAAAAAATTCAGCGAAAATAAGAGACGATAATAAAAGGAAAATAGCCGTCCTGCTTATCGTAAAAGAATTGACAAAAAATTTGCGTCGCAACATAATTTTGTAAGATTACGACAACCAAGTAATTCACTTTCGTTTTCATTTTAGCGTTGAGAGATCAACTAAATTGAAATATTATGAAACACTATTTACAAAGCAAACGAAGTCAGCTCTATGATGCCCACGAGATTTTCTTGAAAATTCGTTTTGTCACCATAATTGATTTATTTCTTAAACTTTAAAATAATAAATATATATTTTTAAAATAAATAACTTTTATAATAAAGAGATGAAAATTCTAACTAATTTCTTCTGTGGTTGTAAATGAGTGACAAAGGAACGTTACAAGAAGATAAGTCTTGCAAACGAGCTTATCATTGCGCATCCACTGATCCTACGATTTGCCTGGCTCGTGTAAGGATTTTGCCGTTAAATCTACAAGATTGTGCATCTTCCTGTCGCAACAGGAACAGGAATGAGATAATTGAACTCGATTTAGAGCAGAAACGATCCTGATTTGTGTCCGTTGCATACTTGATGCAGGAAAATGAGAAAACTTTCGATCTCGATTAATAGTAGATCGACTATAGCCTCAGCTGAGAAAGGCATTACGTATTCCCACGCGTACCTTTCATAAAACATAGAAGTTCGACTTTCGCGTTGATATTTCAGCAAATTCAGAACTCTCCTTGCGGATCTCGATAAGAAGTATCCTAAGTATTTTCGATGTCTATTCAAGATCGCAGAACATCGAACAGGAATTCTTTCACGCTTCGTAAAAATTTGACGTCTCGACAAAAAGAGTACGATTAAATCTACCTTTTAAATTCAATGTGGTTTTATAGACTCTAAAGTATAAAATATGAATAGTAATTTAGATCTTATTATTACTTTTTTTACGTGCTGCACTATATTATTAAATAGAAAATTGTGAATATCATATCTCATATTTCATATTCTTGTTGTTGGATACTAATGTGGATTTCTATGGATGTAATAATTCGAGTTATAAAATATCATCATAAATATCATTTATCAAGGCATTGTAATTTAATGTATCGACAACATTTTAATCTTCGAAGTTTGAGAAACAGTGATGTAATATTATCAGTAAAATTTATTCAAGGGACTTTATACTGAGTTTATCAGTGATACTGAGTTTCGAAACGGATTACGCATTATTGCACTCGAAAACTTAATAGCTGATTAAATGGCAATTAATTTGCTATGATTATGTATAACACACATAATAATGCAAACTGTGTAGACAGATGCATATTGAACTTTCATATTTTAATTGTTGTCAGTTTAAATTAAGTCCAGTTACTATCAAATCAATTGAAGATAGCAATTCGCATATTTTCTGTTTGCATGCATAATTTATTTTTCTGTTTTAGGTATCACGATAGCTTACTTTCGTATTCAACGAGAATACCATACTGTTCACGCTCGTTATTTGTTATGATAATGAAATGTTTGTCGCTATGCTTGATAATGCATAATGAATAGTGCTATGCTAAAAGTGTTGTAATCTATATATCTATGTACATGTATTCACAGAAAAACTATTTTTCAATTAAAAACTATTGTCTCTAAATATTAAAGAAAAACATTTTCCTGTGTATTCAATCATAGGGATTTGTAACTGCAAGCCACGTCTAACACTCTAATATTCGTAATATCAACTAAATTACGCACGACATTTAAAAATTTGACATCAACAAACTTTTTTGTTAAAAAAAAAATATACACTCGAGCATGTATAAATCGTCGCGATGGTTAGTCGATACAATGGCGAACGTGTCTTGCAATTAAATTCGGTTAGCACTTTTCAATGGTGTTTTATTATTTAGTGCACCGCCGGATTTGACAGATGTGACAAAAATTGTCTACTCTCAGCATTACAAAGCTATATAAAAGGCAAAATAATTCAATGATTGATTTTTATCTCGACGAATATGTTTCTCTGTAGCTTGGTTTTTCATTCTGTTTTTATTATGCGTACAAGTCAATCAGAAACAAATCATTTTTTTGATAAATTTTTCGTTTAACTGCACTTTTGTTTAACTTTTGATTATATCTTCATTAATCTTGAAGATTAATTTAATGTACAATTTAATTGAGAAAATAAAAATATTTTTTAAATATCATAGTTTACAAAAATATAAAGAGAAAATATACTTTTTCTTGATTCGTCAAAGTATGTGTTCTCGTAAAGAAATAAAATCTACGAGTAAAAAACAAAATATAGCTCAAACAAAATTATGTTTGTGTGTATATGATTAACGTTGTATTAACGGTATCAAAGAATTGCAAATAAAGATATTTCATCCGTGTCAAAGCGTTTGACAATTAGTGTCAAAGCGTTTGGCGTCAGTACTATAATTAATTACTAACAAGTTATGCAAATTTTGATGGGCATTATCTCTGCAATACTTTTTTTAAAGTAAAATTTTGCTTTTCTTTCTTCCGACAAAATAAAAAACAAAGTATACACAAATAAAATTACACAAGTTAATTTCTACAAAATATTTTAATAAAAAGTTCAAAAATAGTAAACGAGTTTTTTAAAGATTTTTTTTTAAACTGATACAAGTTTTATCAATAATCTCGAAATACATGTGGTCTTATAAAATATACATACATTTATCATATTTCAAAATGTTATTCTTCTTTTTGAATAAAATTCAAATGTGTCTTTTATTTATATTCCATCAAAATATCTGATCAATTAATTCGTTACACATTGCTTGAATTATGCATTAAATGCTTGAATGTGCATTGAGATCATGTTGGTCCATATTTATTAAAATGGACCAATCATCAGCCATCACGCAACCTTGAGTTGATATATTAGCAAAATTCGCTGGCATCTGGAATCGACATTCGATACACGCGGCCAAGGAAGTACATAGAAGAAGAAGAAGAAGAAGAAGTGGAATATCGTGCATAAGAGAAGAACGTAACGGTGAGTGAAGAAAGTTCAAGGCTCTTGGGCCATCGATTCTCATCAACCCCATAGCGGTTTTGCACTAGTGAAGATAGAACAAGAAAGAAAAAGAGAAGAAGGGTCACTGTTTCACAACGAGGATAAACAGGTGTACATCGACACTATATGTCATTGTAAAGAAGCGAGTACCATGTCACATTATCCAACATGGACAGTATGAGAATATACAGGCGATATTTGATAAAAGAACAAATCATTTTTATAAATAAAATAATGTTATGGTAAGATAATATTTTATTTTTCGAGAACCGATATAAAATTATTTTTAAAAATTATTTTAAAAATCTTGCGCGATAAGAAGTAGAAAATAAATCTATTTTCAGTGCAATAAACTTATATTAAAAATAACTGCAGCTTAACGAGTCAAAGAAAAATGTAATGGCCAAGAAAATCATAACTAACTTCGTCAAAGAAATTATTGGAACCATTAACAGCAATTAAATGCCACCAGTTATAAAAGATCGAATAAGCAAAAAAAAACGGCATTAAATCTGATTAAGCAGCTATTCGCAGAGAAAAGCAGATATTAAGAGAAGATTGTTGAAGGTCGCGAATGACCTTGCTGTTATCATCAGCTTTTCGCGGAAATCATACAAACCGCGAGATGCTTGTGGTAGCGGTGGTAGTATGAGTTAGCTACCATAGTCGGATCCCTCAAACCGAGAGGGTGGCGTTGCGGATCAATACCAACTGCCCCTATTCTTCAGCTGTGTATGCATGTCGCGCGTAGTCTCGCGCGGTCGAGATAGACTTGATAAGCGTGTGCATGTTCTTCCTCTTATCAATAAGCATGTGATCGTTTCTATAAAATTTTGTGTATGTACTGCAAAATTTCATGGCACAAAGTGTCCGATAAAGACCATAACAACACTTAAGGGTAGATTCCTGAAATTATTTTGAATACGAAAATCCTAATATTAAAAAAGATATAATAGTTTTTGAATTTTAAGTATTTAAAGTTAATTACGAGTTATATTGCCTAAAGTTCGCGCGTTCAGGAGTCGTACAACGTAAAATGCCAATCACATCTGAACACGCGAACTTTAGATGGTATGATTCGCTAACTTTAAATGCTTATAATTGAAAAACTATTATAACCTCGACATTTTGATATTAGAATTTCGTCTCCAAATAATCTCAGGAATCCCTTAAATTGTTACAATTTTTACTGGACACCCTGTATAAATTTTGCGCGCGTGTATATGATTAAAATTCGCACTTACGATTCGTAAAAAGAGAAGAGAGATTTCGCGGAGGGCTGACTAAATGCGACGAACCACTACTGGCTCTCTCACGCCGCCATCTGGTTTCGCTAGCTTTATATCCACTTGTTAACTAGTGACTACGGTCACTATGCCAGACAACTAAACGCAACATTAAAACTCGTAGCTAACTTTTCGACCTGTAACGAATTATTGTGAACAATAGGCAATTACGCGCATACATGAGATAAATGAACAATTCGCTCCCTTAGAATTATTATCTATTTTCTAACTAATGAGAAAATAATTTTGAAATTCATAGAAAGAAATGTTATTTATTCATGGCACGACGGAACAAGTCATTGTGCTTGTCCGAGATAGTTATAACACGCGGAAAACTTTTAATTTGCTTCTCAAGTTGTGGAAGTATAAGATAAAAGTTACATAAGTGTTTTCCTCAGAATTATATACATTCTTAAGGTTTAGAAAAGGATTCATTCTTATCGGTAAGATAATAACATCTCGCGATATTTTACATTATTATGCTCATTCGCAATTTTGAGATTGTTACAAAAATTTTCTAAATAAAGTAATTTTAATCGTAATAAATTGTAGATTAATTTTTAGAAATTTTTTATCATTATATAAAGTACGGAAAAGATATAAAAATATTAATTGTAAACAAAGTCTCTTGCTTTTAACAAAATTTCTCCTAACATTCTTATATATATTCCTATATATATTATATTATATATATTCCGATATATTATGTAAAAATAAATAAGATTTGCACAACTCTATAAATATCCACTAAGTTTTCAGAAAAGAGGATTACTAAATAGATACATTTTACATGATCAGATATGTAGAAAAGAGGACAAAGTGAGTTTCGCAATATCATCTAACTTGTCTCATTACTAGCATCAAATTCTGGAACCACTAGTCATCGTAATTCAAAAGCCTATACATGAGTAAATTTTAATATGCAATATAATACAACTGAATAATTTGACGTTTTCGTGGACAAAGCATGTGAGCTTTTCTATATATTGTTATTCATCACATGACAATAATAGGTATATAAAATCTACATAAATTAACATATAATTTCATTAAATGTATGAATTAATTAACAAAATATACATTTAATATAACAGGTAAATATAACAGTAAATTAAAATTAAAGAAAATTTAGAAATTTAAAAATTTAGAAATACACAACATATATACATGTATGTAAATGAAATAAAAAGAAATTACTATTTAAAAATTTAATTATATCATAATATAATCTTGTATGTTTTAATGTATATTTGCACAATTTTGTGTGTGTGTGTGTGTGTGTGTGTGTGTGTGTGTGTGTGTGTGTGTGTGTGTGTGTGTGTTAAAAATTATTTTATAATTTCAAATATGGATATATAATACACAATGCATGTATTTTATTACAAAGTCGGATCACTATAATGATCGAGCAATTCCCGTGCAAGTTTCTTTGAGTCTTTCGGTAATTATAAATTATACTACATTTTATTTTTTTCCAAAATGAAGTTTTAATATTTATTTTTAAAAAGTTGAAAATATGTTGATAAATTTTTAGAAATTTTTTTAATCATTCTGAAGATGAAAAGAATAGATTTTAGTGATTCATATTTGGACGGATAAGGCACCAAATTATATCTTTGTATTCTAAGGATTAATGTTTGATAAAAGCTCTTTATATCAATACAAAAAATATATTACAAAAACTACTAGTACTATGTTCATTAATTCGACTTGTAACTTATCAAATACAATATGTATCAAAATTATAATAATCTAAAAACGATGTAAAAAGTTATTTCAAGCTATTTCACAAAAAAAGCACTATTCTGACGATACTTATCACGATAGAAAGCAGAAGTGGTTGTTGCCAGAAAATAATAGTGCATGATAATGTATGTAGGTACGCGATATGCATAAATCTTTTTTCAAGATCCCTGCCAGTAAAAATAAAGATGTGAACAGACAATGTCTGCGATAAAGTGAATAATGAAATATTTCATCGTTTAGTACGAGATAACATCCGTGATGAGATAGTAGTACAAAGTAGATATCACATAAACATCAATATCCTTAATTTCTCATTTTTGTGATCGCGGTCGAAAAATAGAATTTTTATGATAAATCATCAGTTATAACTACGGTAGAATCTACAAAATTTAATAGATTTTTCCAGATTTCCAACAAAAATTCTGTATATAATAAGAAAGCATCTCGTATTAGATATAACGTAAAAAGAATTAAAGAAAGAATGATGTGAAATAAAAAAATAATAAAACGAATAATGTGTCTGTGTGTGTGTGTGTGTGTGTGTGTGTGTGTGTGCGTGCGTGCGTGCGTGCGTGCGTGCATGCGTGCGTGCGTGTGTGCGTGTGCGTGCGTGTGTGTGTGTGTGTGTGTGTGTGCGTGCGTGCGCGTGCGTGCGTGTGCAAAAGATTTTTGTTCCGTAATAACAATAAAGCGAAATTGAAGAACAAAAAATAAACACAGAACATATGAATCGTGAACGTAATATAAATTGCTGATTAAATAAACCTGTTTGAAATCTGTACAATTTAAAACTAAGTTGATAACGTAAAGTTACGGATAAATTGCTTCGTATTCAGCTACGAGATAAAATTACAACACATCATTATAACAACAGCAACCCTATACCATTGCTCGCTGTCTACATAATTCAATAATGAAATACGCGATGAGATAATGAACGAAAGCATAGAATCTTGTCGCGTATCGGCGTGATCATATCTTCAGCGACATATGTTTCAAAACATCTGTCATTGTCAGCTTTGAAAATCTATAAAGAATAACAAATTCAGTGCATTCGCGATTTTATAAAACGCAATGGAGCATTTATGAAAATAAAAGGAGCAATAGAATCGTCCCGTTTTAACGTATAACAGAAAATAGGTCGATGAGTATCACCGCCTTTTCCGGAAAATATTAATAATAGTATCGACTTGGGACTATACGTCTACAGAGAAAATCTGCAAGATACGCGATTTGTTCATTTTTAATCTAAAAAATAAATTTCTAGATGTAACTGAAGTAAAAAACGAACGCAAACGCAAATGAATGCATTATTACATACGTTTACTTTAGTAATTTTGAACTTGATTTTGAATAAACAAAATAATTTTATATAAATAAATTATTACCTCAGCCAAATAATATCTGTAAAACGAATCGATTGAATGATAATAAGGTATATGATAAAACGAAATTTCCTGTCAATGTTATCGATCGTAATCAATGACATACAAACGTAAAAAGCACGCGTGCGATTTTGATATACATTACAGCGTTCCTGTAATTCCGTATTTCCGAACACAGATGCTTGTACGTTCGATGAGGTCTCGTGTCGTTTTGTTTGCCGATGATACTATCACGTGATAGTATCTATTCAAAGGACATCCAACCTAACGTTGGTTATAACGATAATACATGCTCGACAGTACTTGATAACAGCGGCGAGTGAATTTATTATACGCGGAAATTTATGCTCTCTTCATATACTTGTGTGTAATTTAAATTTATATAATTGAAATTAAAGCCAAAGTTTAAGGGGCCAAAATTATAGCTTGATGTGATACATCATTAAAACTACTGACTATTGTCATTATGGTGTTGCTATTCGCAATAATTATAAATGTTATAATTAAATTAATTCCATTATTTTGATAAATAATATATACGTTATATTTAAAAATAATATAAAGAGAAAAAGATTTGAAAAAAAAAATAAACGTTATTATGATGTACAATCTTATCTTTAAATTTTGTACTTTTAAAAAGTCTGTTTCATTTTACATGAATTGTTGCAGCTAATATTAATGATGCATCGACAAATATCAAACTAATCAAACGACAGGTATCCCTGGTGTACAAATCATAATCGAAGACCATTGCGGGACAATTGCGGGACGTGGATGCTGCGTACGCGTGGTGCACCGCGATCTCTTGAGAAATTACACGTCACGTGCATGTGAGTACCAGAGAACGTGCAAGTGGTTGCAACAAAAGTAAATCACTGCCGTTAGAAAACGTACCCGGTACAGGAAGCCGAGAAAACTGCGACTCTGTTCGATAGTTCTTCGTCCCTTTTATTGTCATATTATTTATTAAAACTGTTTATTTATCAAACGCATAAATATAAAAAAACATTAACTTGACGAAGGCCACTAAGGAGTGGAATATATATATTTTTCTGAAGATTAATGGAAGTTGAAAATTCGCAATTACGGAAATGTCAAATTCGCAATAAATTTCGAGATAAACAATCGAAGTGGGCCAATGATATCGCATAGAGTTATTCATAATTGTATCTGTACTACATATCAATCTATCATTTTTAATAACTTTCAGCTCAAATATATTGGCTTTTACATCTGAACTATAAACAAAAAATAATAAAAAGATAAAAAACTTGATTTAGTAAATTATGTAATACTAATCAATCCACTTTAATCGTATATATAAATTATTGCGATTATTTTCATCATAAAAAGTTTTGATCTCATTAATTTCTAAAATATAGGTACTGTTAAGGTAAATACAATAATTAACAGATTCCCTTATATATCGATCAAATTATACAAATTATTATTATTTTATAATCAATTACTATTAATTTGTAATTATTATTAATTCAGTTATTCTCTCTGTATAGAAGTCATTATAAATGTCAGATGTGAATTAATCTATTATAAAGAGAAACCATTTGACGAATCCATGATTGATTTTTTCGAAGCAATGTACACCGTGATAGATAAATCCATTGTGTGAAAATCGCAGTGTGAATAGCGGTGCGCTTTAAAGACCTATATTTCGCACGCCGTTTTAGGCTATCCCGAACTTGTATCGTCCAATAGCCGAAAAAAAATACAAGAGGCGAATGAGCAAAAAACCTCCAATAGCCATTCACAATAACCAGAGAGTAAACGCAAAAGTGGTTTCTTCGGCTGGACGCATCGTGGGTTCATGTTAACGGGTCTGCACAATTTCGAAAAAGAACGGACGCGGAATAAATTTCGCCCATTCGTGCATTTTTAATGATTTATCGTACATGAGAGTTCGTCAAAATCAACACTTCTTGTTTGGCAAATATGTACAAAATGTATGCACAAATACAACGACAGCAGGCTTTCTGATCGATACGAGTTTCCACGGTCGGCGACAGCCGTTTAAGTATAGATGACATAAGAACTTGACATGTTGATTTTTAAAACGATTACAGAAGTAGCGATATATTCATTAGGTATTGCATGCATTGTTTCTCTCTAGAGTCAATTCTATGAGAATTTTATTCCAAGAATTATTATTCCAAGATGTCAACTTGAATTT
>Ga0157363_1002267_pt1 | contig 16844 bp, 8 predicted proteins | sample AttsexASBM1_FD_111477 | JGI IMG/M metagenome (GOLD analysis project Ga0157363, IMG submission 111477) | Fungus gardens microbial communities from leaf cutter ant in Ribeirão Preto, State of São Paulo, Brazil - Atta sexdens ASBM1 | ecosystem: Host-associated > Fungi > Mycelium > Unclassified ... | reverse complement strand
TATATAAAAAAAAAAAAAAAAATATATATATATATATATATATATATATATATATATATATATATGTGTGTATGTTGTAAATATAATATGTATAATAATGGATAATAACATTTTTTAATAAAAAGAATAAAATAAGTATCTGAATTTAATATTATTAGACTATTAGAAATACAATTAAAATTTTGAATTTAGAGCTATATCTTTAAAATATTAGCATATGGAAATGGATATAAGGGGGTATCACTCTTCTTCTAAAACACATTTTGCATTATTAATATAATTTTATGAGGCTTTTCCAAGTTGCTAAGCTAATTTTATTCTCTAATTTAAAGATGACTAGTGTTCAACTTTGTTCGCAATTCAAAATATAAATCTTTATTATAAATATTTTATTATAATAAAAATATTTTTAAGATTTAAATAACGAATGTAAATATAATTCTTACTAATTATGATATTAGGAAGAAATCACGAATATGTTTTTAAACTAAATTGTCTATTTCTTGAAAAACAATAATATAAAGCAGAAATAAATACGTATTTTCAAACAATTATACAATATAACTCCCATTAACAATTATTTTATCTATCAAGAAGTAAAGAAACGTTGATTGTATCATTTCACATCTTCAGTTAACAAGTAGAATACATAGAGATGAATACTATTTCTTCTCGCTGAATGTTTGCGAATGAGACGTTGAATTAACATATAAATCACACCACATCGAAAGGTAAACAAGTTTATAACTAAATGACGTTCGTATTGCACTACTCCTGCTCCTACATTATTTTCGCTGTAGTCCTACATTATTTTCACTTTGTGGTCTTGTGGTCCATGCAAATAAAATAAATACACTATACAATATACGATTTGTCACTTATGGCTCCGTATACGCGCGTCCGTTTTTTTTTTTCGAGATTCTCCGCAGTCACTCCAATGGAATCTCCTGCTTTACGACCTGCAACATCGGAGGATACTTTATGCACGGCGAAGTTGTAGAATTTTAATGTATTCCCGCAGCACATACTTCGCTCGTATCTTATTTACTTCGATATCCGCATAAAAAAGACAACTCACATAGGATAGGGAAATCGTTATTTACGCAGTGGAAAGCTGCGAATGGCCGCGCGGATCCACAATATTGGACATTAAATTTTTATTTCACTTTAAATAGCGCATATAGGCAGCATATCCAATAGAATTCTTTTAATTTTTAGAATGAGAATTATTATCAAAAATTGACAAATGAATGAAATGTATTAGCTTTATCCATACATTTAAATAATTTCGAATTCATAATGTATATTTTATCAAATTATTATGGAATATTTTTATGTAGAACTATGTAAAATGTAATTTAACTGTTTATGCGATTCATTAGGACATTATTTTGAAATTCCGCCTAAAAAAGTAATTGATATTATGAATTTAAATATCTAACGTTAAAATAAGATTTTATTAAAACATTTCTTCAACTATATAATTATCTATTATTTTATAATTTCTCTTTAATTATACAATAATCCATTATTTTATTTTATAATTATCTCTAATTATCTCTAGCTTCTATATATATTTGTGCTCGAATTAATTAATTAAATTCCGAATATAAAACATCTGCTGTAATGCATTTTAATTCCTATTATTAATTATATTTTTCTTTAATTTCTTAATTTCAACAGACTAAAATAAAATTTTATTCTAACAAAAGAATAGAATAGAAAAGAATTTTTTTTTAAATATAGAGAACAATTTTACACAATATATAGATTATAAATTGAATTTTATTTAGAATATATTCTCGTTGATTCTTCTGCTCATCTATCCTTCATAGTGCACTCGAAAAGAATTATAAGTGTGAATAATAGAATATATATTCTCGTTGAGTCTTCTGTTCATTTATCCTTCATAGTGCGCTCGGAAAGAATTATAATGTCGCAATACAAGATACGTTCGATAATTTGCGGCGGTTTGCGGCGATTTATTCACTTTTACGATTTTGTCGAATTCACTTTACGAATGTCTCGTGCACGCAGGAATTCTACTTTCATGCAACTGCTATGTTAATTCGGTCAATAGGTCACGGCAGGAGATGCGAGGAGGAACCGAAAGAACTGGAGGAACAGACTGGCAACAGCGGCGGAGGAGGAAAAGGAGGATCAAGAAGAGGAGGAATCGTGTTAGTCACCTGAATGCAAGCCTCGAGGTAATCCCGCTCGGACATTTCCTGGTCCTTTGCAGGGGGAACTTTTCCCCGTCGGCGCAACTCTTGCTTGGCGTCGTTCAAGTCAAAGATTGCCACGGGATCCAGCCTGCCCTTGAGCACCAGGCCCGCCAAGTATTCAATGTAGTGCTGCCTGCGGGGGAAAAGTACCCAAGATTTTAGTCAGGCCCACGACATGCGGTTCCCCGCCTATGTTTACCTTAACCAGATCGTTCCTGTAATACTCCGGTTCGCGCCCGTACCAGTTCGCGGGCAGTTTCAGCCCGGCGCGTCGCACGCACATTTCGAGATCGTCCATGTTTAGCAAGGGCAGCGGTTCCAGCTGCGTCAAACGGATCTTTCGAACTAGATACTCGACGTAATGAATCCTGAGAGATACACGGAGGATCTCGTTATAACGATCGACTGGGAGCAGAAATAAGAAAATGGGATAGGAAAAGATAGTGGCTTCACTGCGAGATCGCTTGAAAAAAATGCTTGGAATCGCCGCAAGATTAGGACCGATAAGTATTCCCAATAATATACTCGTGAATGAGGATGCGTTCAGGAATTCAGAGGACATATATCTTGTTTTTTGTTGTTCACCGAATTAAACAAAGATAAAATGATACCTGGATGCATCTGAGAAAAATTTCTGAACGCAGCCTGAAATTCTAAAGCTGATTGACGAACGCGTCGCGGATTGTATGTACTATTTGGAATCTTTTCTATCAAGATTCAAGGTTTTGATTTCGAAGAATTACTGAAATAACTTTAATTGATACTAATAAAACTATTTCTATAAATAATTTTTCAGTTATTTATGAAAGAAAGAAATACATATAATATTATAGTATTTACAATCTTAATTGAATTTTTCTGTCACAACTATTATTAGCAACCTTTATTATTATTTATAATTTTATTATCATTTATAATTGAATGGATAATGATAAGTTTTTCAAAACAGATTTCAAAATTTTATCTTTTAGCTTTATAGTCTATCAATTTAAGTTTTAATTTTATAAACATTTATAAAAATTATTATTTATTTATAAAAATTTGTAGCGAATATCGAGTTCACTGTGATAGAGCTTACCTGCACAAACCAGCGTGACCCTCGACAACATCGAAATTGCATACAGCATCCACGACCCCGGTCGGCGTTTCTTTCTGCAGTTGCACCTTGCATTTGCGTTGTCCGACGGGACCTTCGGTGTCGTAATTGATGCCGTTTTCTCTGAGCAACTGCTGCAACTGCGCCGGCTCCTTATCACGAAGGTAGAAGAGGCAGTTGCGTGGATGGTGAGCGTGCAGGCCCAGTTTAGCGCAATAAGGGCTGACCGCACATTTTGCTCCCATCATGAAAGCCTTGCCGCAACCGCAGCAAAACTCATATTTACACTGGCTGCACGTGAAATGCATGCAACCTATAAAAATTCACGAGCCCTCTTTTTTTTCAGCGAGCTTCGAAAAATGTTCCTGTGATATGCATATCGAATAATTTAGAAAAAATATCTCGCCCCATATTTTAAACTCACCCGAGATCGATAAAAAAAAATAACGTGGTATTAAAATGGCCCGCGTATATTAAGATAATATTTGAAATCAACATTCATTAATTCTTTCATTACCATATTGTTTTTATAAAATAAAAGTAACTACTGCGTATTCTGCAATTTTTATAATAATGGTTTTCTTTTAAAAATATTTAACAAAGAAAGAAGAAATTCTTTTTATGCAAGAAATACAAATTAAACAATTAAGACACTTAAACAATTAAAGTCGAGAATTGAATAATAAAATTTCATAATAAATAAGATTGAATAAATAAATTATCTTTGCAGTAAAGTGTAACATTATTATCTCTTCAAAACAGAATAAAAACAATAATCATTGCGGAATTTGTATTTTGCAATTTTATGTAGTAATGGTTTTCTTTTAGAAACATTCAATGTCAAAGAAAAGTGTTACGAAGCAATTTTTTGAAAGACGCCAATTAAACTTAAATAATTAAAATTGAGAATTAAGTGATAAAATCTCAAAACAATAAAATTAAATTAATGTAAAATTGTTTTCTTATTATTGTCTTTGCAGTAAAGTGTAATAGTTAATAATTATTACCTCCTCGAGACAGCGAATAACGAAACTTGCATTTAGGACAATCGATGCCATTGTCGGCCAAATGTTTGGCTAAACCTGCGGCTTGATTGTCGGGATCATTCTCGTCCTTCCAAGCGGCAAATTTCTCGCATGAAATTCCTTCATGTTGTTTTTCCCACTAAAGTAGACAGTGCAAAAATAAATTATTGCCTTCTTATTTAATACCAACATTATCAAAATCATAAAAGTTTCATACATACTGGTCTTCGGCAAAAAGCACAAGTGACAGATCGACAATCAGGACAAATTAAGCGCTTGTGATCAGGATCGGCGTAAAATCCGCTTGAACACTGGAAAATAATTTTTTTTTATATATTTAATAATAATTTTATATATTTAATAATTTTTTTTTATATATTTTTTAAATATTGAATTTGAAGATTGCAATTAAATAATTACCTGAATACACCATTTAAAATTTGGATCCTGCATCAGAGTCCGATCTCTGAGTTTTCTCTGAAAGAGTTCATGAATTGGCGGATCCAGCAGGGTCTTCAATTGGATGTCCAAATTGCTGAAATACTCTAGAACTTCGTCTTCGCTCGCATCCTTGAGATTAGGTTCCTTACAATATGGACAAACGGCATCTGTGATGTTCCTGTCGCTGATCTGAATAGTGAAGTAATTCTTCGCGCATTCGTTGCAGCAGCGATGTACGCACTTTAGCATGGACACTATCTAAGTGAGAAAAATTTACAAGTAGAGTAAAAAGAAATTAAAAAATGACAATACGCTTTCTTGTTGATATCTTTTGTCTGATTTTTGATTATTTTAATAAACTAGAATAAAATTTGTAAGATTTGCAAAGATGAATAAATTTAGATAGAAATTTAAGAACACAAGAAAGTGACATTTCTTTTTTGAAATTAATCAAAAAGTTTTATTTTTCGCATTCTTTAATTTTCCAGATTCCTCGCGATGAACTGAATACTCACTTGACTCATTGCGAAACGACCAGTGCACAGCTCGCACTCCTGCTGCAAGAAGGCTAGCGCGGATTCTATGCTGGAGCATTCTTTCGCGGCCTGGAGTGCTTCGGTGTCCCCGAACTTGAGAGTTAGCAAACTAGCGGCAACCTCGGCCTCATCGTAATTCGCGGCTCGACCCTCTGCCAGGAGACGACGCGCTATTCTCTGCACACGTGATGGACATAAGATTGCTCCGATATCGGCACGTACGTAGTTTCCACATATGGTATAAAAAGGATATTTTAGCTTCGTCTACAAATCTCGACCTAAAGTGAAAAGCTTGAGATCTATCGTTTATCGATATATAAACATGGACCATTTACAAGTCTGTGTAATTAGTACAATATAAGCGACATTTTGGAAATTATGAAGTATATTGTCATTTTGACATTTTCTTCACATCTAAATTCAATAGATGAATTATGAAGAACAAAATGAAGTATTCTGTTGCTTAAATTAAAATTATTTTGAAAGTAGGAAGTTCAAAATTTTTGTCATGCAAGAGAAGACCGCACCAACGTCTAAAAACGAGCTCTCTTTCATTTGATAAATATTAGGTGTAGTAAAAAGAAATCCATTATTTTTCCATTCAATTTCATGAAAAAATAATGGATTTCTTTTTACTACACCTAATATAAAAAACATAAGTCTCAACTAAAATATCAACATTTCGTCTACTACTAAAATAAAATGATTAATTGATATATTTATAATAGATGCTTATTCATATATAGAACACCTTAAATATTTTACATTTAAAATATGAAGAATATCGAATTAATATTTATTATAAATTGAATATTATTTAATATAATATTCAATTTCCTAAGTAATCAAATACCATCACATTTTAGAAGACAAGTAATATTTCCATTCCTTACAGACAATGAATTAGTCACGACACAATACTTACCTTCGCGTTAGCTACGTCTCGTTACAGTTAAATGATTAACCCATTAACGCGCGGTTAAAATTGAGAGAACACTTATTTGTGTTCGATCCCCTTTCCCACCCACTTGACATTTCGAGCTGTTTGTAGACATTGGCCTGCCAACGATAGAAAAGGCCGGTTCTTGGCGGCTCGAACATTCGCGAGGACTTTTTGGCAACTGACATTTTCTACGAGGGAGAGGGGAGGGTCGTGTATCACTTTGGCAACTCTCGTCTACTGACCTCCCGCTCCGTTTTGGGAGATCCTTGTCTCTTGCACCTGATGCTTTCCCTTTCGGCATTCTCTTCGCCCTCGAACCGACGGATGAAACTGGCTACGAGGGAAAATCGTTTCTTGGGCGCTCGAGCCCGATCCACCCTCTTTAATGTATCATTCTCGATTTTGATACTCTCTTTACTACCCGTGCTCGCCCTTCGACCTACTTTCACGCGTTTATCTCGTGACTCGCGATTCGTGACTCTCAGTGTCTTTATCGCATCGGTCTGCATTGTCGACTGATCCCTTTGCTCGATTTCGCTGGCGACTTCAAGCTTTGTGTCATCCTTTTTCAAGTCATTCGTTTGTGACTGGATATTTTCTTTAGAATTTGTATTCTGCTTGATATTCGCTAAAGATGCTGTCGCCGAATCTATTACAGCAATGTTAGAATCTGCTTTAAGATTCTGAGAAATTTCTAATGTCTTTTCATTAATTTCCGAGTTTATTTCCGACCGAGGTAATTCTACGACCATAGTAATAGTTGGTGCCTTCAACTTATTTTCTTTATCTTTTTGCGTAACCTGAAAATTACTCTCCATTCTGTTTGCAATGATGGCTTCATTGCCATTTATTTCGTTGTGTATTATAACGTCGGTCTCTTTATCAAGCATTTCAACTCGTTGCAAAGTTTCGACTTGTTCATTCATCTCTTCCCTTTCGGACGATAATTCTTCATATACATCTTCCACCGAATCTTCCATTTCACTTGACTTAATCTCCTGTTCATCGACTGAGTCTTTGGACGATGTAGAATCATGATCGTGGCTTTCCGTCTCGTACGAATAAGTGACGGCCTCACTTTCCTCGGATTCGCTTGTGCGTTCTTCTTCAGACTCCGATATTTCAGACCTTATCTCATTTAGCGTTTTCTCCAACAACAACTCCGCGTCCGTGAACTCCTCCTCGACAGAATTGTATTCCGAGTTATGATCAGAAATGTACTTCGCTGTTCCTGTGTCTTCATCCTCTTCAGAACACTCGGAATCGGAGCTGAAAGCATCCGAGCTTTCCTCGATTGCGTTTTCGACTTCCAATTGTTTGCCAAGATCCGCGGACGGATCGTTATGCGTCGAGTTCGACACTTGTGAATTCTCGTTTAATTCCGATTCTATTGACTTAACTTTCGGAGGTTTTTCGGTTTTTTCATTTTCCACAGTACTTTCTTTAGCATGATTCTCTTCCAAGATTTGCTTTTCTTTCACATTTTCTGTAATTTCTGTAATTTTAATCGCTCTATCATTAGATTGAATTTGATTTCTCTTCAGTTTGTTAGAATCCTTAGAATCAATTTTCTGTATGGTTGGCAAGTTCGATACATTAGCTTTTTTCGGAATTTTTAAAGATAATTTCGAAATTGCTGGCAACATTATTGGCAATTTAGTTGATGCGCTCTTTAATAAAGACGTGTCATTTAAATTTATTTTAGAAAAGTTTGATGAAGCACTATCTGTTAATTGCGTGATTTTTCGTTGTAGAATGGGTATTTTTGACGGTAAAAACGATTTAGATTTTAAATTACATTTTTCCATTTTTATTAAAACTTTATCGTCGTTCGAAATTTCAATTTTGTGATTTATCTTCTTTATTGCTCGATTTTCAAAAGTCTCCGCTTTTTTCGAGCCTCCCGGATTTTTATTTTGAATATCTTCAATAATTTTGTTTTTAGGATATTCCGGTGTTCTCTTTTTAAAATTTTCCAATTTATTTCCATTATATTTTTTAACAATAGGTACTTTAGTTTGCGGTTCGAGATTGGTCACGTTATTGACTATCGATATTTTTTCTAAACCGGACATAGAAACCTTTTTATTATCATTTACTTTAATATCTGCCGCAGTTTTTTGCACGCTATTTAGTGATTGTTTAACAGTTTTATCTGGTTCTTTTACAACTAATTTATTTTTATTGTCTGTCTTATTGTTCGCGATATACGTGGGCTTTAAGAGTTCTTTAATTCGCGATTTATCGGACTGCATTGCTCGATTCGACTTTTTAGTAATCTCGTTAACCGTTGCTTTCGCTTTTGTGACGGTCGTATTGTATGGACTTGCGCTTTTCCGTGCTAAATTTTTTCTCGGTACGCTTGCTGATTTTTTTACTATCTTAACGGGCGACTTTCTTCGGACGATCTTTTTAAGAGGCGATCTCGATCTACGACTCACGACGGGTTTCGCGATCACGCTTTTACGAGATTGATTTACTTGTTCTGGATTTTTTTCTATCAAACTTTCATTATTCGATAATTTTGATGGCTCAACCTGTTCGTTAGATGCTATGATTGAAATTTCATTTCCGGACGAATCGACATTTTTCGCATTCTCCATTGTATCAACACCTTCGATCTGACCCGTTTCGCGTTCAACGATATTTGCGATATTTTTTATCGGCGCACAATCATTTACTGTTGTTACTGGCGATTCTGAGACCTTTATTTCAAAAGTGTCAGGTATTCCGGGCGTCGCGTCGTTGACATTTGCTATAATAGAATCCGAGAAGGAGTCTTCGTTGGCTGTTGAAGCGATATTTCTCCCCTCAGTCGGGGTTGTAAAGAATATATTGAAATTTTTAAGCGCATGTAAGATATTTCTTGTCGTTGAATTTGACATTTTTATGTCTTGTCTCTTGTCATCATGAGATTGAGAAACTTCGTCTCTGAGATGAAGTTCCTCGTCGCGATTTATGGGATGTGAAATACTTTTTTTCGATTCTAAAGAAAGAACATGTTCGACAGATAATCGAGGAGACGTGTTATCTGGTATGTCATTATTATTATTTGATAATTTACTTAATTGATTATGTACATTTTCGTCGAGAAGTTTATTACTATTTGCAACAGAGTTGTTATCAATAGATTTTGAAATTTCAGGAATAGACACTGTTTTACTATTTTCTGGAATTTTGATGCCTTTTGAAGTTTTAAGGTCACTAAAACTGTTTGATATTTCAAGATTCGAAATATTTTTAGAGTAAGTATTAACATTAAGATTATTTTTTGATAAAGAGGGTGATATTACTTTTGTATGTGTTATATGATTATGTGGAAGTGTAGTTATTTCTTGATTTTTTGTCGAAAATAATTGATCTTGATTTATAATATCCTGTGAATCTGTTAAAGATTGAACATCTGAGGTTTGTTCAATCATTAAATTGTCGGATTTTGCCAAGACAAATGTAATTTCCTTCTCTTGATTATGTAGATTATTTAAATTCATTTCCATGGCGGCATGCGAGTGTATTAATGGTGGTACGGTACTTTCAATAGTTCGCGATTGAGTAATGGATAAATTATTGGTCGTATTTTGCTCAACAGGCACGTTTTCTTTCAACGTAGTTTCATTTTTATCGTCGCTCGCGGGAGTGTGATATGTGACCGAAATTGTCTGTTCTACTTTTTCCGAAACGTGCACCGCATTTTTCGAAACGATCGGCTTTGTATCATTTTTATCATGACGCAATGTCGTTCCTTGATCATCGAATATTTCGACGAGCGGTGATTTAATATCGAGAGAATGATCAGAAGATGAATTTATTTTTGCGAGAGATAAAGTAGATAAAGTTGATGAAGCTGATGTTGAAACATGCGCATGAGATGAATCGTTTAATTGTCGCTCGTCTGATTTGTTAATATTCTGTTTATTTGCCATATTAGTCACGTTCATTATTACTTCATGTGAAACAGTCGAATGATCGGTGTTAGAATTATGAATGATCAATTCTTCTGATAAAACATTTATTTCCGTTATTGATTGAACAGCAGATTTTTCCACGTTAAAATTATTTATAGAAGCTAATGAATTTTTGTCTCGTAACAAGTTATTTTTTAAGAGTGAATCAATGTCCGTATCAACGAGAAGCTTTTCATGAGATGTTTTTTCGGAAGAGCTTTCTGCTTCCTTTGATGACGATGATGTATCAGTCGAGCAATTATCAACAGATGTAAGCTCGAGAGATTTTTGGACGAGAGATTGATCATGCGTTGAAGATATTATTAACGGTTGCACGTGAAAATTCAATAATTCACCTGAATGTATTTCCTCAACTGATCTTGCCTTCGACACGATTTCGTCTCCAACAGATTCTCCTTGATTATTATTTCTTGCAGACACGTCAACTATCTCTAAAGAATTCTTACGTGAATATATTTCCTCGACGACGTCCGTTTGTGACGCTTCAGCTATTTCTACATTTGATGTTACCGCCTCGTTCATGACCCGAGATTCTTCAGGAGTGTCTTTGTCCATTACATCCATCGAATCGGAAAACGTCGGATCCGTTGCGATGTTAGTTTGCGAAATGTTAGACTCGTCCGTGTCTGTACCTACCGATCTTACATCCTGATGTTGTTGCTTAATGTCTGGAACGCTCGACCAAGACTTCACCATCCGAGATTCCGGAATCTTAGATCTTGCGATTTCCTTATCGATAATCTTGTTGCTTTTCAATTTTTCGGGACTTTTTTCCAAATCTTTACCTTCTTGACCTTTTTCCGAAAGTGACTGCGATCCAGTTTTATTTTCAAGCACGACTGCGGAAACGGACTTCTGCTCAGCATCAATTCTTGAAAGAACATCTGTTACCATTGATTTCTGAAGAGTGTTAATGTTCCTGTCAGTGATTTCGGCCTCAGTGATTTCGACATCAATTTTATGGTCATCAATTTTCATGCTGTGTAAAGTATTTAACTGGTTCATAAGTTGCACATCAGAAGTTACGTTGACATCACCTTTCTCGGGTGACAGCATTTGCATCGCTGTTATGAACGGCGTCAAAAATTGTTCCGGCAGTGATTTCACGGCAGACAGCAGAGCTTCCACCGCTACGTTGTGCGGCTCGTTATTCTGCGTGGGGATTTCCTTTATGACACGCTGATCAGATTGCTCCCGTGCGGAAAGATCCCTTTCGGATGCGCTCGCGTGTACTTTCTCCGTCACGTTCGCCGTATCCGCGATTGAGGATTCGTCCCACGATGCATGCTGCGGCAATATATCGGCTCGTTGGGAAACACTCGAATTTGGGAAAGAGATACGAAGTGTTCCGCTCAATTCTACAGACTTCCCAACTTCAACGAGTGATTCGCTGTTCTCCATCGCGGTGCTCTGTCTTGCTATATCAGAAGGTAATTCAGAACCACTCAAAGTTTCCTGACGCGTAGAAGAGGACTGACCCGGTTCCGTATTATTCGTTGTGTCAAGCGCAGGAGTTCTGTGTGATGAGGATATTTCAACTCCGGCGTTATTTGGTAATAATCTTTCCTGTTCCTCCGGTAAATTCGTAACTTCCATCGCTGCAATTTTATCGATCGATATAGGCGTGTCAGCACGCATTTCTCTCGTCTCTTCGTGCAACCGCGCGGTTTGTTTCACTTCATCGTTCTTCTGACCAACGAATTTTAGCAGATTGGATTTACTAATTTGCACAACACTTTTGTCGGCATCAATCGTCGATGATTCTCCAGTTGAATCATCAGCGTTGTCAATTTTTGAGGAGTATTTAAGCGTGTGTGAGGAGTCCATTGCACTCTTCGTGAGATCGACTGTGGATGCGGGAATTTCTATAGGCAACGCGGCATCTACTTGGTCCAAGCTTTCTGTTGATTTCGTAGTGTTCAACGAGTACTTTAAATCATCCCGCGATTCTACGGTCGTCTGTTCTTGCCGCGTGATCGTAAGATTGCTTGGCTCCGCTACGTCGAGCGCTTGTACGGCCCTTGGGACCAGATTTGCATCGATTAGAACAGTGGGCTCATCAGAGTGGTCATACAGATTATCAGACTTATTATTACCCAATTTATTCGGGGGATCTTTCTCGTGTCGCCAGTTATCTGTCAGTTCTCTGAGGGCTGCCAGTTGCTTTTGAAAGTCGGCTTGCAACGCCACGAAATGATCAACAATTGGTGACATTACCTGCTTCTGCGCTTCCGTATCGGACACATTCGAAACTTGTTCCGTGGAACCAATCCCTGTCCCACCACCGACCGCACTCGCTGCGTCTGCGGCAAAAAGAAAAATCGGCGCATATCGATGATCTTTATTTATTCCTCGAATATTAAGTCCTTATGACTTTTTTATACATGTGCCGGTAAATAAAATAAATACAAATTTAAAATAGAGTACTAGGTCTAGCGATAAATACGAGTAATAAGTCTAGCGATAATGCGCTAGATAGTTACATTTGATAAAATAATATTAAGAAGGATTAATTTTATTAGCCCTCAAATGTGAGTCAAAAGACGAGTCGAGCTAAACTTTTATTAATTCTATTTTAATTTTGTTATTTCAATTTCAAGAGTCTTTATTCTTGTTAATTTAAAATATTTAATCTTTCACTTTTAATTTTCTAAAATTATATATATTTTTCTATTGCATATAAGGAAAATATAAGTTCTAATAGTAAGTTCTAATAGTAAATTGTAGTACATCGTAAGCAATATTGATTAGTAAAATTTCATATTTCAGATTGCATATAAAATGGAAAAAATAGACATCAATATATTTTTAAAATCTATAAATATTAAATAATAACAGAATATATAAAAATGATGCTTACTATAAAATAATATTAACATATTTTCTTTTAATATCAAATATTTAAATATTGAAACATTGAAAAATACTATAAATTATCATAATTGACGTATATCAAACATTCACTGACCTTCGTGCGGTGCAGCCTCCTCATTTTCCATCCCGACCGGAGGACCCCAAATCCTCATTAAAAAGGGTTTGAGCTGATTCTTCTGCAGCTCAAGCAGAGTGGTATCTTCGATACCAGCGTTATTATCGAGAGCTCTGATAACGTCTGTGAGCGCAAAATTTCCCTTTGCCATGATCTGTTCGCACTGCCAATCGAAAAGATGACAAATTAATGATGATCAAAATAATCTCATCAAAGATTTTAAATATTTAAATTTTTCCTCGCACGCACTTTCTGCTGCCTGCGTTGAATAGCTATCGCAACTGCATTCCACATGTCGCCCTTGACTAAGCGTAGGGCCTCTTTCGCCTCGGCCGGTGAGAGCACACCGATGCTGTTCTGCTTCAATTCTTTGCCCTGCGCGGTCACCAAAACCTGCACAGTCTCCACCAGATGCGGCCACTGCGTCTGAAGCCACTCGATAGGATTCGATGCGCCTTGCGCCAAAGCGACTTGAACGTCATCGGTCATAAATCCCTGCTTCTCGGCTTCCCGTAGGAGCTCCACTATCTCCAATCCTTGACGAGTCAACGTGGAGACTGCTTGACTTGTACTGGAACCTGCTTCCGTGTATCTAGATTGGCTGGGTTCCTGAAACCAGTAAAAGCACATTGCCATCAATAATTACCTCATCAAAAATTGGCAAAAGCATAAGATTGCAGTGAACGGTGTTACTTGATATGGAGCTTGTCACAATTATAGTGGAGTTCCACCATCATAGATTATCTTTAATATGCTGTTAAAGTGCGTGTTTAAATTAATATACCAGAAGTAGCAGCTGTAAATGTATTACGCAAATAAGCATAATAAATATACATAAAGCGATCTATTAAGCGATTGGAGGATGCTAAAAAAATTAAAATATCATCCTGCCTACGCTCACACCGAGGCTAATTATTGCAACGGTTAGATCGAGAATGACGAAGTACAAAGAAAAATTCGTCAGGCTTGAGTTCGTAAGCGAGTTTACCCTGGAACAATAATAAAGGTGAGACGAGTCAATGGAGTTTCTTCTGGTCCGCTCTCTGCTTCGATGATCGATTATCAACTGCTGAAGATACTGTTCCTGTAATGCTCGTGGATACAAATCGGGACTATTTACGAATCCGGCTTGTTCCTGAAACAAATGCTTCATCTTGTTCCTTTATTAGAACGCACAAAGACCGTGATCGATCACGTATGAAGCGGAAGATGCAAAACTTATTTCTTACTAAAAAATATTTTATCGATGATTTTTTTGAACGTAGAACGTAATTTTTCCGATGCTTTTATTTAATATTTAATTATGTTTTAATTTATTCGCAAATTTTCGCTCACCTCACCATCGCTATCATCATAATATGAATAACTCTTTGACGTTGTTGTCGACGCGGATCTTCTGAGAGTCCCTTTTGCAGGGAGATAGTCATAAGTCTAAAATATTTTAATGCAAAATTTATTTTCATCTAATCTTCTGTTTAAGTAATATTTTCGTCCATATTTGTTCGTAGAATATTTCACAAATATAAATAATATCTTACTCAAACAATACTTACTTGGGTCGAGATGCTCTGCGGTGGAGGAGACGTTCCCGTAGATACCGAATGGCTTTTTAAAAGTTTTCCTCGAATCTTTTCCTCATCTGACGTATTGTCTGCCTTGGAAGTATTCGCAACCGAAGAAGATGTTAACACCGAGGATGATTCTGGGGACAAATTCCTATCGACTGGCGATGTCGTGTTTACCGCCTCTTTTGCTTGCGAAGCTACAGCTGTGATCGTAGTTTCAGAGTTCTCTACGAGAGAATCATCTGGAGCAATCACTTCTGAAAATCATAAATTTGCCCCATGATTCAGTGTGATTGTAAATTATTTTACGCTATAAGTTAAATATATATGTTTATGGAGATATAAACTCGATCAATACTGTAATATCGCGTTTCCAATAGGATTTTTTGTGCATCATTTTCAAAGTCAACTCAAAATATATTCATGATATTTTTATCATTTCTACAAACAAAAAGAAAAAATAAAATCGAGAAATAAATAAATACTGCTGGAAAATTTTAGTATATATAGATAAGATAAAAATATTGATATTGCTCGTATATATACATGACTTTTTTCTATTAATTAGTTACTCTTAATTAAAAAAAATCTATTAATTTGCCAATCTAGGTTTGTACCGCCATAAATAAACATATTGTGTATTTAAAACGTATGGCATGCTATTTGTAATTATCATAATTAATATTAAGTATTAATATATACTAGTAATATGATAATATATTAATATTTGATATCAATAAACTAATATGCAAAATCGATTTTGACAGATTTTAAAAGAAATAAATTTTAACAAAACTTTACTGCAGTATAATTTCTTTATAATGAATAAATCTTTTGCCATTGACACGTTTTTTAGTGTCGTCGAGCCAAATGCTTTGGCAGTGACTTCCATCGATGGTCTATCCCGGAGTAAAGGAACATATGCCAAATGCACGCTCGTGCTTGAAACCGCTTGAATGAATAATATAATGCCTCAGACATGAACAAAAGATGGCCGAATTTCAAATACGACTATGCATTTGGTGCCATTGGTAGCGTTGTACGAAAAACAGTTTCCATGTCTCTTTATTATTCATCCAAGGGAATACATCGAAAGTGAAGAACAACCAGTTGTACGGCTAATGACTGCCGCTTTACGTAAAAATAAAAAAAGAGAGATAAAGAGAGAGAGAGAGAGAGAGAGAGAAAGAGAGAAAAAAGAAAGAGAGACGTGTACAAATGTAATCTGGGTCATCCGCATTTCTGGACAGGAATATGCGGGTGGGCATCACATAGAATGGAAGCGTCACGCGTGACGTCACTTGGACAACTTGGTACCGAAGGAAAAACTGATTTTACGCTTCGGTCTACCTTTATTCTTAACAGATCCGCTGTCGCCGCTCTCTTCGCTGTTGGAGATCTTCTTGGTCTGTTTCTCGGGATCATGATTGGGATCACCGACGTTATTTGATATCTCATTTTTCGGTGCTCGCGGCTCAATCGGCTCGGTTACGGGGTCATCGTTCAAGATGCTTGGTGGCAAAGCACTACTCTTCGTTTTGCAGCAAACCACGCAGACACGATCGTTGATCTTGTTGATGAAGGTGCAATGCTCGCAAGCCCATTCCTCTTTCGGAATTTCCATTACGACTGTTTCATCGGACGCGATTTTCTTCGATGATGCATTTGTACTTCCGACCATGTCTCTCTTTTCTGTCTTTGATTCCTTCTGAGATTGAGACGTTCGCGTTTGCTGTTTCATCTCAGTACTGTCCTGTCTCTTCTGTTGAGCTTCGGCAGTTCGTATCGAATCCTTCGACTGACAATCTTTATCAATCAATCGCTGACGGTCCGTAATTTGAAGATTATTTATTGTTTCAGATAAGGTTGAATCTTCCTTGTCTCTCCCCTTTCTTATCGGTATTTCTTTAGAAGGCGTTTTTCTGACACTTTGATTGTCGGATTCGAAAGAAGATTTTCTAGAACTTCGTTTATTAGAAGTTTGGTCTAAATCATCAAAATCCTTTTGCCGGAATGACTCTCTTTTCATGACGAGTTCACGCTCTCGTGAGATATCACG
>Ga0157363_1002266_pt1 | contig 16848 bp, 13 predicted proteins | sample AttsexASBM1_FD_111477 | JGI IMG/M metagenome (GOLD analysis project Ga0157363, IMG submission 111477) | Fungus gardens microbial communities from leaf cutter ant in Ribeirão Preto, State of São Paulo, Brazil - Atta sexdens ASBM1 | ecosystem: Host-associated > Fungi > Mycelium > Unclassified ... | reverse complement strand
TGTGATCCTATCATTAGTCTCCATGACCCTGTTGCTCTTGAGGAATAATCAAATTTCCCTCTACTAGTCTTCAAATTTTGTTCTGTCCCTATTGAACTATCCTGGATCTGGAACCATACTCTTCAGCATTACAGCATATGTATTGTTGTTTATTGTTACTGGTACTAATACTACAGACATTTCTTCATCTAATTGTTTGTATGTTCCTTCTAAGGCTTTGTTTGTGATCTGCAAGGATCCAAGTCTTTCTGACAATGCCTTGATATCATTTGTTTGTCTTGTACTCATCTTGGTTCTTTTTGTGGTCTATGTCACATGTGTTTCATTCTTTGTCTAGTAGTAACTTTGCCTAATTTTGTCTGTGGACTAACCACTATATACCTTTTCTTTTTGCAAGGTAAGCTCGATGACAATTTACCAAATGTTATGATCTTATCTTAGAACTCAGGTTGCACTTAGGCAAAGATTTGAGGAAGTAAAGGGATAATATACAAGTGGTAAAGTATAAGGATATAGAAATGTATCTACACTATATATACAAGTAAGCCATAAGGAACTAGTCTATAGTACATGAGGTGAACGAGTTATATAAACATGAGAATGAAGAAAGAATATGGTACCTACTATATGAGGTGCTAACTGAGACTATTGCAGCACAGCCAATCATGTTATCATTATTCTTGACTCCAGTCCATGTTGTATCCATAAGATATCAATTATAACATATATCAGTATCTATAATTTCTGTTTACAAACTAAGCTTATTCAATACTTATCCTTGAAAGAACTGTACCCACTCTCTATACTGAATATAAGGTAGAAAACCTTTAGTGTTGACTTCATAGTGGAACTTTCAGAGTTCATAGGGTTTGACATAGTAAGAATAGTAGTAGACTTTATGTCAAGAAAGATATACTTTATCCTAACTCACATACTAGTTACAAAGTATAATAAGATATGATAGCTGTTACAGATTGGTCAAAGATATAATCATTGTCACATTGTCACATGACACAGAGAAGGATATAAATGTTCTAGAATAAGTAATGTTATACAATATAGCTATTATATATTAATCTTATATAACATATGGTCTTGAGTGTCTTTTTTTAGGTCAACAATTTATTATATGGGGCATGGTGGCAGTCCATGCCTACTGAATGGTGTGGGATTTTAAAATACAACCTTAACAGTAGAAAAAAGCAAGATATAATCAATGTGGTAAAAAGATTTACTAGTATGCTATTATCTTTCTTATAGTTTTTAATGTTAGATGTCAAGAATGAAAGAAGTAGACTTAATATTTTTTTATTTTCTTCAGTTTTATTTTCTTTTCAATCTATTTTCCTTTATACTATTTTTAGAACTAGGGTTAGGGTTAGAGTAACAAGATCACATGGTCAGATTACATCAGATGACACGATCACAAGTTATATGACACAGGAAAGGATGTAGAAAGATCTGGAAGGATGATATCATACAATGTGTGAAATATATGTTGACCTTAAGGCATATACCTGGTTCTTTAGGGTAGGCTAGAAATAGCTCACACAAACCATTAAGTACTAGTATATAAGGTAGACAGTTCTGTATGGAGTTCTCTATTGAGTTCTCTTGTGTAACCCTATATAAGGTTCTTTCTTTTGTCCAGCCCTAAGGACTTAAGTTCATAACATTAGAGTTGTGAACAATAGACTTAATTATTATTTATTTTCTTTCCCTTTTATTTTTTCTTATACAAGTTATAAAGTGTCACACATGTCACACAATCATATAATACAAAGAAGAATATAAAAGGTTCTAAAATAGATAATATTGTATAGTATAATAATAGCATATTGACCTTATAGAGAGTATATAAACTTTAAGATAAGTTAGTTATAGTATGTGTACAGATCATAATTGTTAGGACAACTAGGTAGAATCACAAAGTTTGTACTTTAACCTCCAGGAAAAATCTAAGTATATATTCTCAAGAAAGTACAATATAGTACTTACTTTCAGAAAAAACCTAAAAGAACAGAATAAGGTTTTCTAGAAGTGATAACTATTCTAAATATTATACTGTCCATTCCAACCCAATGGAATAATACTAATGTAATTAAGAAATAATGATACTAGCATGAATAGGAACAGTAAATAGAGATATCACAAACTTGTACCAAGGTCTTAGTATAAGAGTGGTAGATCTACATGTGATAGAGTTTAAGCATAGAGTTTTACAAGGTTAAAGTGAGAAGATTTGTATCAGAGTCTACTGCTGGCATTTGTTTGAGGAAGTTTTGGCATGAAGGTTATTGGTGTAGTTTGTGTGTGAACATTTGTAACAGAGTTTGTAGTCCTCTTACAATAGTCTATAGTATATAAGGCAGATTATTTTCTACTTGAAACTTTATTGAGTTCTCTTATATTACTTAATACAAGAGTGTGTTTTTATCTTATCTTTGAAATCTAAGTCATAATATTTAGAGTAAGTTAGATGTAGTTATGTACAAACCATTAGCTTAGCATATATAAGGTAAATTGTACCAAAAACTTTATTAAGTTCTCTTGTATTAACCCAATATAAAGTTTCTCTTTTGCTTTAATTTTTGAGACTAAGTTGCAATATACACTGTCAGAATCAAAGATGGTGGATTTGTTTCCTTTTATTTCTATTCTCTTATTTAAAGTCTTTTCTATTTTTACCTTGACTTTTCAATCTCTTATTTAGAACTTAGTAAAGAAAGAATAAGATAACATGATAGTATGTGATGTCTATCACCAATGTGTCACACATATCACTGTCATGGTCACAATGTCATGTGACACAACAAAAGAGTGATGTTATATATTATAAAAGAAATGATGACTTTATTTACATAAACTTATAACATTTAGAATAGACTAAATGTAGATGTTAGATATAGTTTACACCTTATTATCTGAAATCTAGAAAGGGCATTTCAAAAGTCCAGAACTAAGTAGTTTTGTGTTATCTAAGAATATAAAAGATGAAATAGAATGATCTTTAGCTTTAGCTTATATGCTATGTCTCTATAAACTGCATAGGTTGCATATCTCAGATCAAGAATTGAGAACTTGGAGGTTGGAAAATCACTGGAGGATGGCAAGGTGTATTATCATTAACACTAGAAAAAAAGTGCTAGTTTTAGTTAATTTTTAGAATGACTACTATAGTATAAACTACTAGATTATATATTAGTTAGTATACTGTTGTGGTAGCCACTAATCACAAAGACTAATAATAGCATGACAAGTAAATCTCTCAGTAGGATATCAAGTGGAGATCATAAGAGAACTCGACAAGAAGTCTCTGATGTATTACTATCCTATTTATACTATGGATATATAGTCTGTGCTAACAATAAATAATCCTACTCTAATGTCTATTTGTTGTCTATACTTTCTCCATACATTAACCTCATGTCTACCATAAGGACACCATGCCATATACATGTGCTCTGATATTATTCTTCTAGTTCTTTTTTCAGAGTCTAGGCCTATAACCTTATATCATGTGATATATCATGTGACCACAGTCATGTGCCTCTTCATCATCAAAATAAAATAAAATAAAATAAAAATCAAAAGAAAAGAAATATTAAATTAAGAAAAATAAATAAAAGAAAAGAAAAATATTAGTGTCCAAGTGTACCATAACATATATCCAGAGTAGCTATCTGGAATGTAATTGCTAAGTAAGTTATCCTGATTACTGGTAATATTTGAATATCAAGAGAGGAAGATCTATGGAGTTATCTTGGACTAAAGAGGATATCCAAGGTGAAATAGACAAGGTTTGGGAGCATAAATGAGAGTAGGTGGTTATTCATGGGTTGGAACAGATGAGGTCAGAATATAGGATGTAACAGTAGATGTATACAGACTATGTACCAGAGATATGTAAAGTAGACATATTTGTACTAAGAACCTTACCAGGTTTTCTTGTGTTAAATAATATAAGTTTCCTCTTTTGACTCAATACTTAGTTTTAAGTTATAATATATATCTCTTTCTATTATGACTTAAGACTTATAGAGTAAAGTCAAAAGCAGAATCTTGTTAGGGCAACTGTTTGGAAGAGTAAGGTACTCTAGGAAATCCTAAGTTTATTGTTTAAGAAATTACTGAATTATACACTTATTACTAGAAAATTCTAAGAAAACAGAATGAGAATTTCTAAAGGTGATAACTACTTTATATAATTGATCCACCCCCCTTTTTTCCTTCTACTACCATCTTGTATGGTTAGCACTCATAGGAAATAGTAGCATTTTATATTTTCTTCATCATCTTTTACTACTATGAGCAAGTTCATCATGAAATCAAAACAAACCAACAGCAAGAAACTATTATCACCTTTTGTTAGTCCATTCCTAAGCCCTGGTCTCCAGAGGCCTCAGGATGATTTGTCTATGGATTGGAGCACTGATATTCCAGATGCTCCTGCCTCACCCCTACTGTGTGTTCCTCCAGCAAGAGGTCATGTGTTATTGCCTCATGATCCTTTACATATTACAGGTTCAAGTTGCAAGAACAGGACAGAATCTGGTGATTCTACTCCTACATTATTAGATTATGGTAACAATCAACTAGTAATTACTAGCTCTTGGGATGGAGCATTTCATGTGGTATCTATATTTGGAACTGAGAAAACTTGGTCTGAAGATACTGTAAATATTCACAAGTCTATAAAAAGAATAGGTTCTTATATCAAAAATCATCCAGCAGACAAGAATTTGCCAAGTAGAGATTTTATTCTGGTTGTCAAGAGCTTTTGGAAGCTTATTGAAATGATATATGCCTCAAAATGGGATGTTCTCACTTTTGAGAAGGAAACATCTCTGACTATTTGGAAATATGTTGGAGAAAGTATTATGCCCTTTTACAGGAAACAAGAGTTGTCAATATCTAATTCTGTGAATTCAAAAGGAAAATCAACTATTTCAAATCCTATTATCTCTCCACCTTCTACAACAGTTCCTCCTCCTCCCACTACAAATTTGCCAGTAGCTCCTCCTTCCAACAAGAACATTGAATCAGTTGTTAAGAAAGCTCTAAAACTTTTGAATATGAAGAAGTCTTATGTGCAGGCTTCAAAATCAAATATCTCATCTAACATTGAAGATGTTTTGCGAGTTAAGGAAGTATTTCCTTCTTTGTCAGCAGATGAAGTGGGAAAGATGTTGAAAGTAAAGAACAGTAGAGTGAATAACAAGAAATCCAAGATTAATATGATAACTAGAGAGCCATTGAGAAAAGAAGTCATGATTCCTATGGCTAAATCAAATGCTGAGTTGATTGTTAACTCAACTCACACTTATATTTCTAATGTCAATAAATGTCTGAAAAATTCCAAATCAGACATCGTTGCAGATTTCATTTGAATAACTAACAATGGAATCATTATCACAATGAATAAGCCAGCAAATGCACTCGATTTGTCAACAATAGAGAAATTCTTAAAAAACATTGATAATGTTAATTCAGATTCAATTGAGGGTCTATGTCTTCCCAAGTCCAAGTCATATATGAAAATCGTTGGACTTCTATACAAGATTGTGCAAGGAGTTATCACTTCTGACTATATTGAGGGTATTCTCAAGGAAATGCACTTATTCAATGATGTCATGTTGGCTTCAAAACCATGTGTCATCAAAGCATCTCCCAAATCCAATATGGCAGTGGTTTGGGTGGATATCTGGGATTCTCAGAGCAGTTCTTTGGCGAAGAACAGTATCAATTGTTGTTTTAACATTGGACAATTTGTTGTGACTGTTCGTGGCACAAATATGAACCTGGGTATTCTACAGTGTAAGAACTGCTAGAAATGGGGCTGTTATAAGACAAGAGCATGAACAGACTTTAGGGTTAGGATTAGGACAGAGATAAGATATAGTAGTAGTTATATTATTAGTCTATGACGAGAAAGAGAGGGCACATGACTGGGAAGTCACATGACATGATGTCATAGGCCTAGAAGAGTCTAGAGCGGTATGGAAGGACTCAGGGTCTAGAAGGATCAGGAAGAGTCTAGAGATAGAATGACATCAAGAGACATGGGTTTCTCATGGTGTACACATGGTGCACGCATGTATGATGGAGATTAAAGAGTATGATGTCAGGGCATATAGACATGGCATGGTGGCCTTAAGGAAGACATATGGTGGATGAGTAATGGACATGAGAACAAGGCATAGACATTAGGGTAGGACAATGTACAGCCGTAGCATAGACTATGGATACTTATATAAATAGTTGGTAGAATACTGTTGTGGTTCCCTGTCGAGTTCTCTTGTAAATACACAACTTGTGCTCCCCACTAGATATCTACCTTTGAGATTTACCGCTTGTACTGCTATTGGACACTGGTCTAGTGGTTGCCACAACAAGGGCCACTTAACACTCAGTTGTCATTCTCATGTCTCCAGGTACACCAAGTACTATGGAGATCATGTTACTGAACATCATAGAGAGAAAGTGTGGTGTTGTATAGAAAACAAGAAAGCAAATCAAGCAGCTACCAAAGAAGGAGAGCCTTGTTCTCATATCTTCAAATGCATGAATTGTAAGGGTGACCATCAAGTGAATAGCGTTAGCTATCCTTATTAGCGTAATCATTTCAATAGAGACTAGCATGGTAGAAAACAACAGGAGCTCTTTCATAAGTAGAGTACAGTAAATATCGAAATTCTATCATCATATGTAGTTTTTTGTTTTCTTTTCCTTTTTCCTTTTCCATTTTCATGTTGTCTGCCCATCAATGTACTGTAGTCTGCTATCGTGCCCCACGTTATAAATTGTTGATTAAAAAAAAACTACTTTATATAATAATAGATCTATTCTAATATGTCAGAATTATAATTACATAAGCAAGGAATGATGATACTTAAGTAATTAGAAATAGCTTAGAATAGAAAAACTGAAATAAAAGAGTAATAGAGTATTTAGTAGGTATTTTCTGAGTATAGGAAAGTAGATAAGTGGATGTGTAGATAATACTAGAAGACTTTGGAAGACCACAGAGTGTTACAGAAGAGCAATAAAGTGCATAAAAGTGAGTTTAATGATATATCCAGATGATTGAGAGTATTAGTGTACAACTTGAAGAGATCTAGAGTATAAGAAATTGGATAAGCAGATAAGTATAGATATAGGAAAGGATGTAAGACAACTGACTGTTGAGCAATGGGAAGAGTTAATAGAAGACCTCAATATACTCAAGGATGTTGAAAATCTGCAATAGCATGAGCTAGAAGACATAAATCTCTTAAATAATGGATATAGATATAAACCATTGAAACAGGATTTTGTATAGAATAACTGGCAATTTGTGCACTCTGGTTGCTGGTATCTATATTTTCACAAAAGTTCTCTCTTGCCTATCAAATGTCCAAAATAGAAAAAGTGACTTCTACTATGCTTTACCATTAGCTCCCTAAATGCAAAAGGAACATTCTTTTATCTCTGAGTTGAGCTAAACACAATGGATATCTACCAATAATACTCTGCTTTGTCTAAATTTAAGTCTGTAGTATTTGTAGAAGCCTAAGTTATTTTTATGGTTCTCTCATTCTTAAGTTCTACATTAATACCCTACTATAACACCACCAGATTCTTTTGACCACTGCAGCATTACTGTAGATGCCTACTTACTTTTTCATAATCATTAACCAATCTTTTTTAGTAACTAACCAATGAGCTTCCACTATTTGACTATGTTTCATCAAGGTTCCTGACTATATAGCTCTATTATTCTATAGTCTGATTACCAAATGTTCCACTTGATGTCTCTGCCTAATTGAAATAGACTTCTGAGTACTTACAATAACTGTTATCTCTGGGAAACTCTATTGTTATGAACCAAAGTTCTTAGAGTCAAATAATAGAACAACTCTTGTATTGAGTAACACAAGAGAACTCAATAGAGATCCCTTCACAAAGTAGTCTACCTTATATACTACTACCCATGGTCCGTGCTTACTACTGTGCACCCTACCCTAATCAACCATGTGTAGAACATGAGGCCAACATATGTTATCCATGTTGTATGATATTACTTGTTCTAGATCCTTCTACTAAGTTTTCCTACATCTCATGATCTATCTTGTGACTATGCCATCAGATTGTGACTGATGTGACAGTGTGACCGATCAACCCTAACCCTAGTTATTCTAAAAATTGAAAATTGAAAAATAAATTGAAAAGAAAATAAAAAATGAAAGTAAAAGTAAAATAAATCAAGTCCATCTTCTTCAATCTTGACATCTATCTCATTCTCTTAGGATTTCTCTAGAAGTGACTCATGTATATACTACTGTTGGTCAATATTATTGAATTTTCCTGAAAATGTAAACTCTGCTATAGTTCTGCAGTTTTTACCTAGTTGTTTTAATACCATTACTATAGTTCTGTCTTTAAGACAATACATTGTGTTTTCTTATAAACTTGTCTAGGCAATGATGTAAGACAAAATTAAATCTTATTAGATATATAATAACTACTGCACTTGTTTGCAGTCAAGTTTCTTGGCTGTTATAAAGTACTTTAGATTTCTATGATCTATCCAAATTTCCATAAAGTTTGGTATATCTTCTAGAAAGTGTTACCAATCCTTAAGAGCCAGAATAATTGCTAGTATTTTCTTGTCATGGATTTTGTAATTGTGCTCAATAGGAGAAAGTGACTTGCTGATGAATGTTACTGAGTGCCATTTACTATCTACCTTTAATTCTTGGGAAAAAGCTATTTCTATTGTATAATCTGAGCTGTCCACTTCAATGTAGAGTGGGGTAGAGATATAAAGAAAGACTAGCATAGGTGTAAAAGTAATATATCTAGAGGAGAAAATAATCCATGGAAAAATTATAGAAGATATTAGATGAGACATGTGAATATTATCTGTAATGTATATATATATACAGATCATGAATGACCTTAGCTTTAGCAGATGTTCTGTGTCTCTAGCCTATCCTAAATGTTATAAGTTATGTATATAAGAGTTATTATATTATATGATATATAACATTATTTTAGGTGTTATCTGATATTGTTACCTAATATTGTAACTCTTTGTGACTGTGACATGTGTGACCAACCTGTAGGCCTAAGGTTCAGCTAGTTCAGCTGGTTTTCTTGGCTAAAAAGTTGTGTTACTTCTTAGCTAAAAATAAGAAGAGAGCAAGAGAAAAAAAGAGTCTTATACTTGTTATATACCTATCTAAATGTATCTGATTACATTACAGATAACATCTCCCTAATATCCAATCTACTCAGAACATTTAGATGTATAGAAGAGAGTATCTTTCTTTCTACCTACTTATCTTTTTCTGGTATAGATCTATTTAGTTTTTTTCCATGTCTGATTACTCTATTAATAATTACATAGCTTCTCATGATCTCCATGGAGCTCTGGACTCTATTTCCAAGAACTTTAGTATATTTAGAGTAGTTACTTATCTTCTCCAATTCTTGAATAGTCTTAGTACTAGTATTTAAGACATGTAGATACTCTGTAGTTTTTTAGCTTGAAAATCAACTAGTGTAGCTATCACATACTATCTATTATCCACACATTTTCCACTCTTCCAGCATAGATCACACTACATTCCAATCACCCATCAACCTAAGGACCAGACCATATACTCTTTATCAATTAGGTTATCAGTTTCATATTTAAAAACATAGTTTACTATGTACTGTTTTCTTTAGTCTGATTATTAACTTAAACTATGTTATACTCAAACATATTTGCTTGAATCCCTGTTATCTGAAGTCATGACCATGTAATGCATAGACTAGTACAACATCATCTGTTGAAGCCAAAGTTGATCTATTTGCATAGCACTTCTTCTAATTCTGTCCTAAAGCCTATCTCATCTAAGTTTTTCTCTGTCTCTGTCTTCTATGCTATCATTATGGATAAAATCAGTGAGTGTGAATTATATCTAACAGTAGTGCACTGTTCTGAGTGCTCATGCTCAGAAATCTAACTTCTTGCATAATTCACTTATTATAGTTCTCTTTCTAAATATGACTGTTGCAACCTGCAGAGGTGCAGCTCATCCACTGAAGCTAAGGTCATTCTGGATCTATATATACACATGTCAGATAATGTTTCCATGCTCTTCCAATGACTTCTGTAATTTTTCTGTGAATGGTTTCTTTTTCTGAGCATGTTTCTTATCTGACAATGTTAGGCAGTCTCTAGACTTAGGTATTAAGACAAAAGTGTACTTGTATATTGAGTGACTACTACTACAGAGTAGTCTACTTTATATAATATTCTATCAGGTTACATGATAGTATGACAGTGACTTTGATATGTGATATCACATCACACACTCTCTTAGCTAAGTTTAATAGAAAATGACCAAGTCTACTCTGAGGATCTCTGGCAATTATGATCATGATGGTTCAGAGTTATAACAATCTGCTACTTATCAACTCATTTACTACTCTTTCTTTCTCTGAAGTTAGTGCAATATATAAGTTGAAGCCAAGGTCGGTCATTATCTGTATCACTTTCCAGATAAGTCTTGACCTATTTCTAAATAAGTGCTCTCATCTCATCTGTTCACTTCCATGCAATATCCATGGACTTCTGCTCCTAAGTGTGAACTGCACCTAATACACCAATAGTACCATATCTAGATTATAGTAGTGTACTGTAGAATACCTTACCCGATTATCACTGAAGTTCCAGGGTATTTACTTACAAGATAAATAAACCAAAAAGAGAAGTTACAGGTATGCATACTTCTATTTTTCAACACACGTATCTTCGACATGATAACAACTGCTGCTGAGACCCCACCTTCCCTTTCCTTCGTTTTTGACTTGAAGTCTACGTTTGGGTCACTGAATGTGAGATCTGATTGTTCGAACAGTGAAAAATGCGTGCGCCATGTTTTCTGCTAACTAGTTGCTCACCCAAGAGGAAATTGGCCCTAATAGTCTAATAGGAGAGGTCCATGTCTCAGAATTCACAGGTAATCGATGTCTCGACTCTTATATGAACGTTTTGTTTTGCCCCATTTTCGACCTGAGACTCTTCTTAATCTTCGTATCAGCTTAATCTCGTACATCCACCTGTTACTCCCTCTTTGCAAAGCGTCAATGACAGAAATGATTGAAGTTGGCGACAACGGTATGTTTCAGATAGGTATCCGATTATGACAACTGTTCATTAACCTGCGTCCATCCAACTTCTGACTCTGAAACATCAACACCACACACTTCATCCGCGCTGTTTTTGACAGTTGAATGGAAATATGGCAACAGTCACCCCCGAGGCGTAGCGGCTGAGGTCAAAACCCATCCAGGCGAAAAAGTTCAAATACAGTCTCAAAAGGGGAACACCATCACCAGAAATGCAGATGAAGATAATGCAGCTGTTAGAGTCGAGAGACGGGGCGACGGAAATAATCAAGATGTAGTCAAGCGGGCGAGTGAATTGACGAAAGTTGAGGAGGGAAAGGAGAAGGAGGGAGAGGGAGAGGAGAATGGACCCAGTGTTGGTGAGAAGAGGGAAAGGGAGACGATGGAGAAACAGGAAAAGGCTGAGCCAATAGCAGAAGGGGAGCAGATGGGCGAGCTTAAAGCTGAGAAACTGGTAGATGAGGCAAAGGACAAAGAGCCCAAGACGAAGAAAGCTAAACTCGACGAAACAAGTGAAGCTTTGACGAAAGAAAAGAGGTCTGGACCAAAATCAACTCGAGGACGTGGTCGTGGTCGTGGTCGCGGCCGTGGAAAGACTGCTGCCACTGGCGGGCGCACCAAGAAAGAATCTCTGAAAAAATCAGCCTCCACTGCAGCACCTACTAGTGAAGGGGGAAAAGTGGAAGGTGCGAGGGGAAAAGTTGATGAAGTAGTCACGGTTGAAGGAGAAGAAGAAGAACTTCGAACTGGAGATACACGGTCACAAGAATAATGATTTACACCGTTACATAATACATCTGATCTGATACTTTGATGCGAACAGAAGGACGGCCTACCAATAAAAGTTCTAGCTGCTGGCACAATGCAAGTCCAAACACCTTTCATCCAGCGTCCTCTTCGGGGGTCGCGTATATCCAGCTTTTATCCAGTCAAATCTCTGCCTGCCCTCTCTTCACTCGACAGCGCGTTCCAACTTCAGGAATATATCTCGTTGCTGACTAGACTGGATGCCCATGACGTTGAGACTATTACTACTCCTCCTGGCTCGCACAAGGATGCTAAGGATACGGACGGTAGTGCTATCCCTGAGAAAGGAGAGCATGGAGGTACTGAAGAACCTGCTGGCTCAGAAGAGGAGAAAAGTGGCGAAGAGAAGGACATGAGTGTAGACGAGGCTTGTTGGATTTACGAACAGCTTCGGTGTGTTTAAGTATTGCTACAAGTCACCAGATAAGCTTTTGGTTGATTTTTTTTTGCATAGACGACTAGCTCAAGACTTGACACATCCACTGATTACGACTCTACAACAAGAGTGTTCACGTACCACGTGTCCTGAAATGAAGGCCGGAGAATGGCTTTATCTCTGCGTCGCACATGGCACAGAGGGCGCAATGGAAGTCAGTCACTTCGCCTCTATCCAAATTGATCATCATCGTTGTTGACTTCAATCACTTGGACTGAAAAAGCAATGCTGCGCCATAGATTATATTCTTCATACCCTCGACAGTGCGACAGCTCTCCTTAATTCCCCCCGTGCCTTCCCATCTAGGTACGTTACACCACCCGAAATGTAATCACGAAACCCAAAACTGACATACACCTCAAACAACGAAATAATGATACCCTCGAACAGACTACAAATTCCACCATCATCCCATCGTCACTTTTCCTCTCTTGCTCGTCGACTCGGCCGTATCTTCGCCCATGCATATTTCCACCATCGTGAAGCCTTTGAACAAGCCGAAGCCGAGTCCTCACTATACGCACGTTTTCTTTCCCTTTCTGCTAAATTTGACTTGGTGCCCAACGAATTCTTGGTTATCCCTGCTAATGCTTCGTCCACTGGAAATGGTGATGAAGAGGATAAAAATGGTGAGAGTGGTGGGTTCAGGTTGAGAGAAGTTAAGTTTGGAACTTCTTATGATCCCAGAAGGAGCGTTAGAGGCGGTAGTGGTGGAGCGCAATATCAGCTACAGAGATCGTTCCAGGATGAGTTTCTTGCTGTACCGAGGACGAAAAAGTTATCACAACAGTATCAACAATATCCTCATCAACCACAACTTTCGAGGCAGCAGCTACAACATGGGTCTCAGCAAATACAGAGACAACTGACATCAGTCAACGTATCATCTATGGGTGGGGCAGAAAGTCCGAGAAAGACAGGACGTAATCGTACACATACGATGGTCCTCAGTGAAGCTACTCATGTCGCTGAAGAATTAGCCAAAGCTGCAGTTGTCAGAGCTGAAAAAGAACAGAAGGAGAGAAGGGAAGAAGAAGCGAAGGCTAGAGAACAAGTGGACCGTGAACAACAAGAAAGGGATGAAGCTGAAGGAAAAGCTAAACAGGAGACAGAGGAACAGACGAGTGAGCAGGGTGAACAGAAAGATGGTGTGGCTGAGAGCATCGAGGAGAATGTGGGTGAGGATGAAAGAGCTGGCAAGAGCACAGCCGATGTCTTAACAGAAGAGGAATCAGCTGTTGAAACTCTTCTTGTCACTCCGGAATCAGAGCCCACTGAGAAGGAGGCAAAGTTGTCTGAGTCCGAAGAACCTGATGCAACTCCCGCGAAGGTTGGAGGTGAGGAATCAGGAACGCAGGAAGTCGACATTGCTACTGCCTCTATCGCTGAGATGGCAGAGACGTCAGATGCGGAGAAAGGAGAAGCAGCGCCTGAGGCTGATACAGAGGTAAAGGTCAAGGACTCGGTGGAGGCTGAAGCCGAGGCGCCCAAAGACGCGAAGGAAGCGTCGTAGAATCCCCTAAACCATTACCACATTTCGATACCATACAATGTTATTTACATCTTTTCTCTAGTAGACACTAGGAGAGGTCCATTTGGTCTGAAGGTTCACTGAGAATATCGTCTATGTCATGGAGATTGAAGAGCTCCTCTTCAGGAATGTCCGCGAGATCATCCAAGGCTGCTTGACGTGCACATTCTTCAGCGTAGGCTTCAAGTTCTTCATCGTCCCAATCGGCTGGTGAAGGGTCTAATTGTTGTCACGAGTCTCATAAATTTCTGGAGAAGATGACAATGGCTGATTGCTGACCTAGAGTTTCGCGTTCCCATTCCTCAATGTCCTCCATATCCGGGTCAAACGAAGATCCTACCTCTTGGGCATACGAAAGTTGATATATATGTCCAATTTTCCGATCCATCTGATCCATTATCCGACGGAAAAGCTGTACTTAAGGGGACAGCAATGAGTCACAGTGGTAAGAATAAACAGAACGTGTACCTCGTCCGACATGATATCATCGTCATTTTCCTCTTCATCCTCATCCTCATCCTCCATCTCGAAACCATCACTGCTCCGATCACTATACCCAGTATATCTCCTCTGTTTCACAGCACGCTCACGAGCCTTTTGTGCGCGTTCGATACATTTAGCTTTTATTCTCTCACGTAGGAATTGTTTTTGATTGTCTTCCGGATGGGTAAAGTGAGGTCGTGCATTTTGTCCTGATAGATTGGGGATAGTATTTGAGGGGATACTCCGTGTCCGAGAGCATGGAAATCGCCGACTCGTTAGAGAAGGTAATGTACTGCTGCGAGATAGTGAGGAGATGGGATTCTGAGATTTGAATTGTAAACGCCGTCGTTCAAAGGTTTGGAATTGGTTGAGTGGTGAAAAACTAAGTGGTGAAGAATTGAGTGGTTTGAAAGAATATTGGCGAGATATTGGCGTCGAGGGATCTGAAGACATCCTGGAAATGCATTGTGACTGTGACATTAGAATGGTTACGAGTCGCGTCGCGTCACGTGTGTATGATTCTTCCCACACGACAATTGAATTGGGCTATTACCATTCTTTAAGATATCTGTTGGAAGAAACAGAGAACAGCAAGCATAGTGCAGTGTGGACAACTAAAAACTACTTTATAATATCAGTAAAGCTGTTAGTGGAGAACTGGAGAGCAATATAAGACAAGTGAATATAACTTGGATTGGTTACTGACAGTATATTTACTGTTGGCAGCTACCACTTAAGTCATGATTGTTGGGTGGAGTTTACAAGAGAACTTGACAAGAAGTTCTGTTAGATTATGCTACTACTTATACATTTGATGCTTGGTCTGTATGTAGTACTTCTACTTCTACCCTAAAGTCTATAATGTTATATCTACTAGAATGCTCTACTATCATGTGACTATGGTTACATATCATATGTCCTAGTGATATCACATTAATTGGTTCATAACATATACTAAATAACTTCTCTTTCTCTAACTGCCACCACAGTTAACTCAAAAAATCCAAATAAATCAATGAAAAATCTGGTACTTTCTCCTAGTCTCCAGGACAGTCCTCAATATGTTAGTAAGTCTCCAGACTTATCTAATTTACTCTCCAGAGCTAGTTCTAGAGCTGGTAAATGAATGTATTCAAGAAGAAGATCTCAAACTTGTTACATTACAAGGTACTTCTCAAGGAGTACCTTTGCTTTTTGTGCCTCCAGAAATATCTCCCTTAGCTTTATCTTTTTCAGGAGAAAGTAAGGAGAAGAACATAGGTTTAGACCTTAAAATATTTATTATCCCAAAAATAACTATAAGCAAACTCTTCTCCAAGAAAATATCTTTTCTTAAGCTCTCTACTACCCTTTTTATTTCAATTCCTAAAGAAAAAGCATCTACTATGAGCTAAGATGTCCAGATATTTACTGAGAAGAGTAGAGACTTGGTTTCTAGAGCAGAAACTATCTTAAAAGTATTTCAAGACCTTAAATATTATGAACTTTGGCTTAAGAGTTAAAGCAAAAGTATAACTTTTGTATTAAGTAACACAAGAAAACTTAATAGAGTTCTCAATACAGACTAGTCTACCTTATATACCACAAGTTGTGGTCTGTTGTCAGGTATGATTTATACTGGGAGATGAAAGTCCATGAAGTTGACTTGGAAAATATACTAGGTATGAAAACTCTATATAAAGTACATAGTGATATAGACTTCTCAGAATGACCTTGGCTTCAGCTTATATACTGTGCCATCTATTTGCTATATGATTGTAACTTTAAGAGATGGAGCAAAGTTTGAAGGAGATAAGTGCCAATAATAGTTATTATGATGTCTTAGAGTTAGACAAAAGACACACTCTTGTATTAAGTAACACAAGAGAACTTGATAGAGTTTCTGTTACAAACTAATCTACCTTATATACTCCAGACCATGGTATGTGTGTATAATGCAACTAACCTATTCTAAAGTCCATACACTTTTTATAAGGCCAATATACTGATACTATGCTGTATAATGCTATTTGTTCCAGAATCTTCTATAACCTTCTCTGTAACATGTGTGATCATCATATATAATGTCATATCATACTTTTTTTTTCTTTTTTTTTAAAGTCCACAATTTATTACACAGGGCACAATGGCAGTCCATGCCTACAGGAGGAATTATGTATGGAGTATTAATACCCTAACCTTTTTATACAGTTACCCAACACAAAGAACTACTAAGGAATTGAATCTATAACCTCAAGTAGGTTTGAGATAAGCATATTACATATGAACAGAGGGCACTTCCACTATGCCATTTCTCCTCTCTATCATATCATACTTCTTTGTCTAAGTTTAAAATAAAGAAAATTAAACTTAAACTTAAAAATAAAATAAAATAAAAATAGAAAAATAAAATAAAAAGAAAAGAGAATAAGATAAAGTCAAGTCTATT
>Ga0157363_1002265_pt1 | contig 16856 bp, 10 predicted proteins | sample AttsexASBM1_FD_111477 | JGI IMG/M metagenome (GOLD analysis project Ga0157363, IMG submission 111477) | Fungus gardens microbial communities from leaf cutter ant in Ribeirão Preto, State of São Paulo, Brazil - Atta sexdens ASBM1 | ecosystem: Host-associated > Fungi > Mycelium > Unclassified ... | reverse complement strand
CTTGTCACGTGCCTTCTTCATCGTCTCTCCAGGAAAATAAAAATAAAGAAAAAGAAAAGTAAAATCAGAAAAAATAAAAGAAAAGAAAATAAAAAATTGTTAGTGTTCAATGTCCCATAACAAGTTTGCCCTATATACTATTTTTTGGCATCTGAACAAGAGGCTCTAAAGGAATTTATTAAGGAAAACCTCAATATAGGTTTTATCTAACCAACCTCCTCTTTACATGGTATACTAGTCCTATTTGTTAAGAAGAAAGATGGTTCACTATGCCTTTGTGTTGACTTCCACAGTCTTAACTATATTTCTAAAAATAATCATTATCCACTCTCACTCATCTCTAATCTGCTGGACTCACTTTGTAAAGCTTAAGTGTATACAAAGATAGATCTTTGCTATAATTACCACTTGGTTTGCATAGCTGATGGTGATAAACGAAAGACTGCTTTTAGAATATGTTATAAATCATATAGGTAGTCTATAATGTCTTTTAGTCTTACCAATACTTCCATCACCTTTCAGTAATTTATGAATGACCTCTTCTCTAATCTTTTGGATGTTTATATCATGATTTATCTGGATGATATACTCATCTACTCAAATAACATATATAAACATCACTGGCATATGAAAGAAGTACTTAAGTGTCTCTACAAGGCTGGTCTTTATGCCAAAGCAGAGAAATGCAAATTTTACTCCAAGTTTGTAGAGTATCTAGAATACATCCTTTCTTCTTTTGGTCTTACCATGTCCAATGACAAAGTGAAGATTATTTAAGACTGGCTAAAGTCCAAAAAAATCAAGAATATTCAATTCTTCTTAGATTTCACTAATTTCTATTGCCAGTTCATCTTCAACTATTTGGACATTGTTATTCTATTAATATGCCTGACCCAGAAGAGCATTCTCTGGAAGTTTGACTCCTCTTGTCATGATGCTTTCAACTCTCTCAAGAAGGCATTCACCTCCACTCCTATTCTCACTCATTAGATTTCTGATGCTCAACTTATTATGGAAACTGTTGCTTTGGACTATACTCTCACTGCAATTATTTCCATTGTTAATGAAGAAAATGAAGTTCATCTGGTCACTTTTTACTCCTGTACTTTTACTGCAGCAGAGTTGAACTATGATACACATGACAAGGAATTACTTGCCATTTTTAAAGCTTTCAAAATTTGACAACACTATTTAGAAGGTCTAGCCTATCCCATTAACATTGTTATGGATTATAAAAACCTTGAGTATTTTTATACTACCAAGGTATTGACCCAGAAGCAAGCATAGTGGTCTAAGTACCTTTCTCAGTTCAACCTTGTCATCAGATTCCATCCTAGTCATCTTAGTACCAAACTGGACACTCTTACTAGACAGTGAGATATCTACCCAAAAGAGAGGAATACTGGCTACATCATAGTCAATCTTCACAACTTCAAACCAATCTTTACTCAAGAACAACTTTCAGCCTCCATACAAGCTACTGTCCTCCTCTTTTCTTCTCTTTGTATAGTTATAGTTGTTGATCTGGATATCCTATACTAAGATATTCTTTTAGCTCTCTCTAGTAATCCAATTGCTACAAAATACATCTCCACAGATGGCCAATAGTCTATGGACCCAAATGATTTTCTTTTTCTGGATAACAGAATCTATATACTAGCCATTAGTAATCTTTACACATGTGTTCTCTAGTATAATCATAATCACATCCTTACTAGACACTTTTGTCAAAACAAAATACTGGAATTAGTTTACCATAGATACTCCTGGCCTAGCCTTCATGCTGATATACAATAATTCTGCAAGTTCTACATCACTTGTATACAATCCAAGCCATAACATCACAAGCCATATAGATCTCTCAAACAACTTCCTATCCCTGAATGACTATGGAACTCTATTTCTATGGACTTCATCAAGAAACTCCCATCATTCTCCAAATTTGATATTATCTTAGCTATAGTCAACTGGCTCACCAAGTAGGCAATCTTTATCCCTGCCCATAACACTATCACATCTGTTCATTCTCCATATGTTCTCCAAATATGGCATTCCTTTCCATGTTATCTTTGATAGAGGCTCAGAGTTTATGTCAAACTTCTTCTATTCTTTAGGCACTGCTCTGGACATGTGGCTTCACTTCACTTTAGATTACCACTCTGAAAGTGATGGACAAACTGAACACACAAATTAGATCCTTGAGCAATATCTTCATGTATATTGTAATTACTAGCAAAACAACTGGTCTGAACTTCTACCTCTTACAGAGTTTGCTTACAACAATACTCTGAATACTACTACCAGTGTCTCTTTATTCTTTGCTAATAAGGAATATCATCTGAACATCACTGTTCACCCTAAATATGATATTGCTTTCTTCTAAGCCTGTGACTTTGTTGTAGACCTCAATGAATTACAGAGTATCCTTAAAGCTGAAATCTCTGTGGCCCAACAGCATCATCAGAAATCTGCTAATGTGTGATATTTCCCTACTCCTGATTTCAAAGTAGATGACAAAGTCTTTATCAAGGCTCAGTTTTTCTGAACTATTCAGCCTTCAAAGAAACTCTCTGAAAAATATCTTGGATCCTCTGAAATCATTGCTTAGCCTGGTACACCATTATTTACTTTCTGTTTCCTAGAGTTTATGTGCTCTATCTATCTAGTTTTCCATATGTCTATACTTGAATCTACCATGTTCAAATCTTTCTCTGAGAGAACCCAATCAGTCTCTGCTCCAGTTATCATTGACAGGGAACCCAAATATGAAATTTCTTGAATAGTAGACTCCAAAATCAATTACTGATGGGCATGCAAGCTTCTGTATAAGGTAATCTGGCTAGGATATAGAGACACTAAAGACAAGTCTGAGTAGATTCCTATATCCAAACTCACTTATACTACTGACTTGGTATTCAATTTCCCTATCATATATCCCACCAAGCCCAGTTCACTCTCTTTGCCCTAATCATACTATTGTACTTGCCCTCTTGGAGTTGCTGCAGGTACTCTATTTACTTTCTTTTGTCTTCTTCTTCTATAAGCCTCTGCTTTTCAGCCTCTTTCTTCATCTTGGCCACCTTCCTTGCCTTCTGAGCAGCACACTCAATGTGACAGGCCTCTGCTGCCTTCTTCAATTGGGCCTAGAGATGTTACTCTTCTTTGTGCCTTCTTTGTATTTTATGGTACTGCTCTTCAAGCATCTTCACATTATTTTGGGAGATATTGGAAGGAATTGGGAAAGACATGATAATATAGAAAAAAGGTAAAGTAATTTCCTTTTTTTTTTTATATATTGTTGACCTAGGCACTATTATAGGATTCTTTAGATAAACTTAATAGATTTTTGAAAGCTCAGTCCTAAGAGGGGGAATACTATCATATACTAAGTCCACCTATCCAGAAAATATATTTACATGGTGATACTGCCTTCTCCAACATCTACTATACAAAGCCTATCTTCTATGATAGCCATCTTTCTCATAACACATCCTAGAGGTAGTGATGCAATTATCTAGATATTCTGTTTTTTATCATAGGAATACTTCTATTCAACTTGGTCTCCTATAGCAGAGTCCTCACTCCTATTAGTATTTCACTATTAAAACCTCTACTTAAAATGATAGGAGCTATACCACTGAAACCTCAAGCATCTTCTATATTATATACTTGTATATAAGACTAGTAGTTATACTGTAATTTGCTAGTCTGATAATCAATAAAGATAACTCTTATTGAACTTAATCTCTGGTATTCAATAGTAATATACTAATCAGTACTCATTCCCATCTTGGACTTCTTCTTTTCATCTGAAGTTGCAACTATGTAGCAGACAGATGATGTAGTATATAAGCTAAAGCCAAGGTTATTTTATAAGTTTATATATCTCCAAGCTAATTCTTGTAGACTTTCACCTCCAGTGTGAATTGTATCTGATATATATAGAGAATTCAAGTAGCTGAACTGCTTGATCCAAGAATCCCCTTTTATATAGGAGAGAGCAATTATATTAAATTCATTGTTTAAGAGTTCTAAGAAATGATTTTCTTTGAGATCAGATACCTAGAATATCATTTGCTAATTTCTGATGATATTGTCACATTCTTCTTTTTTGCTAAAATCCCATGGTGGTGTTTTATATGAGAAGATGGGGACAAGGTTGAATTTTTTTGTATCTTTGTTGACTGATGTATGATAAGACTATTTAGCATTGCTAGGACAGTTCTAGAAATTAATTGAATTCTGAATGTGTTTTTTAAGAAAAACTTTGAGTTCTTGTGATATAGCTATTGATTGTAATTGATATAGATGATATGTAAAATCAAAAATACACTTTGCTAAATAGATAGCATCAGTGATGATTATAATATGAGATACTTTAGGAATTTGAACAGCTTGATCAATCTTATATTGGATGGCAAATAATTCAGTCTTGGTTGATGTTATGTTGACAGCATAGTGAATGGTTTTCTTGATATCATTACTATTATAATGAATATGTAATATTGATATAGCAACATTGTTTTTAATACTTACACCAGAGATTGTAACAACAGAATGTGGATCCATTATGGCATTTTCAAAGATTTCATCAAGATTACAAAGATGAACTTTTTTGTGAAAATGTTAATTAGTCTGAATCTAGGGAAAAATTCATAGTTAAGAGAATTGAATGATAGAAAAACTTCATTGAGATGATTATTAGTGTTAACTATGGAGCTCTTGATTTTTTGCCATTGCTTGGTAGTCATGTTTTCCAAGAAAAGACAATATGATGGAGAATTCTTTGTATGTCTGTTCTCTAAAAGTAAGTTTATCACATGATTTGATAATAAAGAAGCAGTTTAAAGTTAATGTCTACTGCTGATTTTCTGAAAATGTAAATAGATGGGAATAAAACTGGTAATAGTCTTAATTTCCCAAGTAGACAATGTACAAAAAGCATCCATGATCCAAATGGCAGCTTTTCATTGTATTTTTTAAAGTTCTTTGAGAGAATACAAAAGTGGAATGTTTTTGAAGAACTATAAAGGGAATTTATAAAGTACAATAGAAAGAACACATGTTTTATAGAAAAGTTGTTTGTGATGGAGAAGCAATCTCCAAGTCAGGTTTTCTAGCATTTTCATGCTCTTGACAGTTGAAAGATCTTTGTTGAAGTAGAAATGAATATATTGATAGAAAAACAATTTTATATTGAAAATAAACCCAAGGTATCTTCAAGTATCCTTTAGCTGTAAGATAGAACCTCTAATAGTACTGAGGTTCAGCAGAGAGGATTTGAAGTTTCCATACTGTAACGACCTTAAGCTTGAGCTCAGGTTGCACTTAGGCAAAGACTTGAGGAAGTATAAGGGATTAGATAGAAGTGGTAAAGCATAAGGATACAGGAATGTATCTACGCCATTTATACTAGTTCATAAGTCCACAACGAGACATACATGAGGACGAAAACATAAAGAGACTGCAAGGATGAAGCAAGGTAACAACACCTTCTGCATGAGGCGCTGACTGAGACTACATGTGGCACAGCCGATCATATCATCATACCCTTTACCCATGTCCATGTTATCTCCAGAAGACATCAATCGTAACACATACAATCTTGAAAAATAGAATACTTTGGATTTTCTGTGTTCAATGATGAGCCCAAACTGATTAAAAAGAAAAGAAATAATATTGTAACTACAAAAAAGCATAGCATTTGTTTTTTTAAAGGTTTTTTCCTGTGAAATAATAAGTCTATTGTCTATAAAAGAAAGAAATGAGATAGGAATATTGAGATTTTTTGTTCTTTTTTTTGAAGATATGAAATATGGATGAGATATATAAAGTAGAAAGAATAGGAGAAAGAGCAGAACACTGTCCTATACCTACATCCATGCCAAAAGAAAAGAGATAAAATTGTTCTACAAATATTGAGTTTTCTTACCAATTAAATGATTAGAAAAGAAGAAAGAAATTTTTGGATTGAAACCTACTTTATTCAGGATTAATAAAAAAATATGATGATTAAGCAATGGGAAAAAATATGCAATGTTGAAGGCTAACCTACTCATTTGAAGACCTTTAACCTATTCATAATAAATAAGGTGTGTAAGAAGAACATCTGTATCTGTAGTCAAGTGATATTTAAGACCATCTAGTTGATTAGGGTGGACAAAATTTGCTTTGATGGATTGATATTGTAGTCTTTCACCAATGACTTTTTCAATAAGTTTTTCCAATATATTAAGGAGAATAATAGGGCAGAATATTTTTGGGGAATTATAAGCCATTTTATTTGGCTTAGAGATAATGATTAAGGATGACTTCTTGAAGTGAGATTGCCAGTGTTCTATATTGATGCAAGTATTAGCAATATTAATGATATAGAGAAGATATTTATTGTCCTCTATGACAACTTTCAAATGTTTCCATAACATATGATCAGGTTCTGGAGCAGATAAATTATTACATTTATTAATGGTACTTCTAAAATCTTCTTTGGAGAAGGGTGGCCAATCTATGGTAGGTTTTATTGGAAATTCATTCAAAAAGCTTTGATTTATTGGTTAATTTTGAGCTGAGTTAAATGTTTAGTATAAGGTCTGCTATAACTTATTAAGTTTAATGCAAGAACATTTGTTATATTGTAATGCTTCAATTGTTGGCAGTTTTTGCTTTTTAACCCAATTTATGAGGTTCTATAGTCTTTTGTTTCTCAATGCAATTTCTTGAATTTTATCATTGAAAAACAAATGTTTGGTCTTCTTAACAATCCTTTGAAAGTCCTCTAGTCCTCAATCATCATAGAGAATCTGTATTTGGTCAGTTTATCATTACACTCCCTATTCTACCATGCTTTGGAATATTTAGTGATATTGACATATTAAAAAAATTTATACCAAATAGATTCAGAAATTCTTATATATTCTTGAACTGTAGTTTCAAGAGTTTCTTTGTCTAGTATGCTTAAAGTGTTAATATTTTCTATTGTATTTGTAATTTCAAAGACAAACTTTTCTTCTTCTTCTTTACTATTTCTGATAATGGTGCATTGTTTCTCTTGTATGAATTCTTCCATGATGAATATGTTAACAGTTAGAGGGATATGATCTAAAAAATGTCAAGATTCTAGTAAAATAGAGTGGTAGTTCATTTTGATTGAGCTTGGCCTAATAAAAATAAGGTTAATGATAGAATTCACATTGTTAGGGTTATCAGAGTAGTGTATAAAAACCTGATGAATAGGAGATAATAATTTGAGATCAAAAGAATTAGTAACTTTTATAAGAAAATTACTATGAGTCAAGTGAAAGAGATAGAAAAGATTCTAATCATTATCTCTTATATTGAAGTCTCCCACTATAGCAAAGATATTACCAATATTAGCCTCAGTATTCTTGAGATACTTTAAGTGTTATGATCCAAAGATCTTAGAGTGGATTAATGAAAAAAACTTTGTATTAGGATAACACAAGAAAACTTGATAGAAAACTCTGTACAAGATTGTTTACCTTATATACCTAAGACTAATGGTCTATGTTCTACTGCTTTAGCCTACTCTAAATGACCATGCATCTGTCTTAAGATTAATATATGTTTAATACATTGTATGATATCATTTCTTCCAAAACTTTTTATCATCTTTTATTATAACATGTGATCATATACCTGATGTATGACACTAGGTCTTGTCTTGTGACTGTTTGTGACAGTGACATGTAATGTTATGCTAATCTCTAATTCTAGATTCTAAGAATAGAAAAAAGAGAATAAAAATGAAAAAAAATAAAGTCTATAGTTTGCAACTCTGATATTAAGGCTGATTGATGCTCATCAGAGTAAACATTGATCATAAAGAAGGCACTGCTGTTATTGAAAAAAGAAAAACAAATAGTTTCTCTGTGGTCAAAGATATTCTTTCTAAGAGAGAATCTCATATAAGTAAGTCAAATATTGATGTAAGTTAACACTCTTGGATAATCATTGTTGTTAGACAGTTGTCTAAAGAATATCAGCTAATCTGGATGATTTGGAGGACCTACAACTTTGTTTCCTTTATTACTAGTTGAACTTGAAATAATTCAAATAAAGAACCAAGGTTCTTGAATGAAAAGAATATTGAATTCTTTTTTATTTTCTAGGATTATATTATATTGGTGAGTACTCTATTCTTTCAAACATTCTGTGAGAATAAATAAAGACTTCTTATAATCATAAACATGTCTTGCCCACAGTTGAGTAGATTTATTTACTTCTGTTTTCACAAAGCTCTTGATATTTCTTGGCATACCACTTCTTGTTGAAACAATGTTTCCAGAATGGACAGATTTTGGAGTCTATTTGATAATTACTCTTGTAGTTAATATATTTGAAGCTATATAGGTATAGTTTTACCTGTTTGGTTTCAAGTCTTGGTGGGTTTATTTTGAAATTTGCCTTGTAGTATCATGCAAAATGTAAATGATGTTTAACTTTATAAGAACTATTGAATTTGACATATTTTGCTCTGTGAACATAGCATGAAAATGTGGTGTATTTCTATTTTCAACAATTTTTACATTGTGAAACTCCCAGGTTTATGTTTGTATCATGAATGGTAGCAATGTAGCTACCTACATTGAAGTACCTATTGATTAAACCTTTAGCTTTAGCACTACTCTAGGCATCCCAGATATCAGTCCAAACAACTGCCATATTAGATTTAGGTGATGCTTTGATAACTCTTAGTTTAAATACAAGAGTAACATCATTGAAAATATACATTGTTTTGATGAGTCTCTCCACTATATCAGAAGTAATGGGAATATTAGTATTTTTCAAGAGATAAGAGATACTCAAAATCTTGAAGTAGAACTTTAATTGAGAAAGTCTAGGAGCCAAGATATCTTTTGTGTCAATGATATTTATGTTCTTTTTATGATGTTGAGGTCAAATGGGAAAGTAACTTTGTTAGTTATAATAGTAAGGCCTTTGCTGTCAGCTCAAATAAAGTTGGCCATGATGTTTGATTTAATATTCTTTAGCACACTATTAATGTTTGTTATATACTTACTTGATAACACCATGAATTTTGTGGAGTTGGCTTGACTCATAAGAATTAGAACTTGTCTTCTGGATGGTCTCTTGGAGATCATGTTAATTCTAGGTTTATCTTTCCTAGGTTCATTGATGACTTTGTGGACTTCTTCAATTTTTGAGGATGACAGACTTGGGAAATTCTCCTTGATTTTTACAATTTGTTTAATGTTGGAGGCAGATACTTGTGTATATGATTGACTGTTCTAACTGTTAATATCTTTGGCTGGTATTTTATCTTTTTCTTTGAAGAATTTTGATTTCTCAAGAATCTTTTTACTAAGTCTCAGTAGAATTGGTAGGAGAATCCTGGAAATTTCTGTGCTCTTTTCAAGGAAACTATGTTAGAAATAGACCAGCTACTGAGCTAGTTATGCTAAAAGTACATAATGTTAAGCTTAGCTTTGACGTCTGGCTGGTACTATATATATACTTCATATTGTACTCCTAACAGGCTAAAGTCTTTTTTCTTTTTAGAGTTACCTTATACATTCTTTGGTATAAATTTTGCTAATATGCACTGTTATTCTGATCTGTTATTCTGATCAGTTTTCAATGTATTCTATCCTATCCCATAGATAGACAAAATAAAATCCCAAGCTGCTTGTCCAAATCTTGAAATAATAGAAAGATCTTTCTTAGTTTTATTATGAATTTGTCTACTTCTGATAAAGTTAGCTATTCTGTGAAGTGATATGGAAATATTGTTTGAGTCTATCTCTAAAAATTCATTAGTATCAAAAAGGAAAATAGAAAGAGCAGCACTGTTCCAAGACCTTATTTCTATTAGTTGATTTTCTTGATATGGAATAGAGGATGAATAAAGACCTTGTGAAGTAGAAGAAGTACTAAGGTTTTATGAAGTATATGTATTTGTGTCATTATTGTTTACATTCTTACTATTCAAATTTGGTGTGTTTGTGTAACTTATTTCCTCATTAGTCATCTTGTTATTCTCTTAGTCTTAATAGAACAAAGAGAATCTTTGAGATTTATCAAATTGGTTTGCCCAAGAGGGATTATTGCTCTAAGCTTCTATTTTTTCAATATAGGAGATGGAAGATATGCTTAAATAAGCTGATAATTCTCTACAATTGTCAGCACTAGAATAGATAGACCTATCTCTTAGAGTGTCCATATTTATATTTATATTTATATTGTTATGAATTATTGAAGAAAAAGCTATGGTAGTAACAGAAGAAAACAATGTATTTGCTAGTTTTCTATTAGATAGTATTATATAAGATAGTAGTTTGAGAGAAAGAAGTGATATATATTTTTACTTTTTTTCTTATTTTTATTTTATTTTATTTTTATTTCTCTTATTTTTAAAATTAGGATTGGAGCTAGTGTAACAGTTATATATCACAAAAAACATTATAGAAGGTTTTAAAACAATAATATTATACAATATGTATTATACATATTGACCTTAATGTTATGGAACGCTTTGGACACTGTCAATTTTTCTTTTCTTTTATTTAATTTCTTTGATTTTATATTAATTTTGTTTTCTTTTTCTTTTGATTTTGGATGATGAAGAGGCATGTGACACTGTAGTCACATGACATGTCACATGATGTGACATCATAGGCCTAGAACATAGTAGAAGGATCTAGAAAATGACATCAGAATACATGAATGCAACATGATGGCCTTGAGTAAGACATGAGGCAGATATGAGGATAAAGCATGGATATAAGGGCAGGTTTAATTATTTGTAGTACAGACCATCTGTAATAGTATAAATAGGGTAGCAATACAGCAGGGACTCCTTGTCAAGTTCTCTTGTGATCTCCACATTGATAGCCTACTGAGAGCTTTACTTGTTTGTTGTTGTGGCAACCACTTATCACAATGACAAATGACAATACAAGCAAGTAAATCTCCAAGTGGATATAATGTGGGAAGTTCACAAGAGAACTTGACAAGGAGTCTCTACTAAATTAGAGTCCTATATATATAAAACATGCCTGGTCTGTACTACTAATAATTGAGCCTGTCCTATTGTCTATGCTACAACCTCATGTCTACCTCATTTTCTACTCAAGGCTTGTCAGGTGCGGTTCACACCGGGGTGGAAGTCTGCAGAATGGACTTGGAGTTGAGTGGACTTGTGGAACAACCTTGGCTTCAGCTTATGTGCTGTGCCGTCTGTCTGCTGCATGGTCGCAACTTCAGATGAAAGAGAGAAAGTCCGAGTGGAAGTGAGTACTGATTGGTGTGTTGCCATTGAACACTGGAGATTGAGTTCAATAAGAGTTTATCTTCATCAATTATCAGACTAGCGAATTATAGTGTAACTACTAGTTTTATATACAAACTGATAATATAGGAGATGCTTGGGGTTTCAGTGGTAAAATCTCTATTACCCCGAGTGGAGGTTTCAGTGTTAAGATACTGACAGGAGTAACTCCGTCATGGAAGACCAAGTTGAATAGGAGTATCTCCATTATGGAAGATGGAATATCCGGAGGGTTGCAACGCCGCTGCTATAAGATGTGTTGCGAGAAAGGTGGCCATCATAGAAGGCGGGCTTGTATGTTTTAGAGGTGACATCACCATGGGGATGTAGTTTTCCAGATGAGTGGACTTGCATATGACAAGGCTGCTATATTGTATATATATGCCCTGATATCATCTTCCAGATCCTTCTACTACATTCTAGGCCTATGATGTCACATGATGTGACATGTCATGTGACTGCAGTGTCACATGCCTTCTTCATCATCCAAAATCAAAAGAAAAAGAAAAAACCAAGTCAATATAAAATCAGAAAAATCAAAGAAAATAAAATAAAAATTGTTAGTGTCCAAAGCATTCTATAACATTTGTGTTGCTATTGGTCTTTGTGACTAGTGGTTGCCACAACACTTAAGGCAAATATGTGCTCTTTAGAATAGATTAGGTTTAGTATAGTATGGACTATTAGCCCAGCATATATAAGATAGATAGATTATACTCAGAAAATCTATTAAGTTCTTTTATGTTAATCTAATATAAGATTTTTCTTTTGACTTATCTCTAGGTCTTAAGTTATAACATACTAGTATTTACTACAGGTAAGTTGTTACTAGTTATTTATACTATGCTATACTACTGTGAATTTTGTTTCTTCCAACAAATTATGAGCTTCTGTTATCTTAATATCTAGTTAGTGCTTTTTTAGGCTATTTTTTATCAATGAGAAGGAATTAACTAACTTTACTAGTGAGCTAACATCTTGTCACTCTTAGGCCTATTATAGATTGAGCTAATTTAAAATTACTTCATACTTATAGAATTCTCTTATATTTTACATATACTAATAGCTTATTACTAGTAGGGTTAAATATTTGTACTCTAGCTAGCTATATTTGCTCTCTAATTTATGCTGATTATCTTTATTGATAGTAATAGCCAACTTTGTTGCGACTCTTTTCAAGCTTACTGGTCCTGCTAACTATTTTTTCTAAGAGATTCATGTTAAATCAACTCTTGTTCTCATCACCTATTCTGAGGCTATTTTTACTACTGAATACTTTGGCACTCCCTCAGACCACTGATGTGGATGAGATCACTAGAAGAAACTTATTCAACTTCCAAGTCTTGGCTATTCTTAATTTTACTTTGCCAGATAACTTGTTAATGTATAACCAGCTTAATACTAAGTGTTATAAACTAAAGCCCTTAGGGTTGGACAATAGAACAACTCTTGTATTGAGTAACACAAGAGAACTCGATAGAGATCCCTTTACAAACTAATCTATCTTATATACCACTAACCATGGTCTGTGCTCACTACTGTGCACCCTACTCTAAACGACCATGTGTAGAACATGAGGTCAACATGTGTTATCCATGTTATATAACATTATTTGTTCTAGAACCTTCTACTCTGTTCTCCCAAGTCTTGTAATTAATGTTGTGACCACACCATCAGATTGTGACTGATGTGACAGTGTGACCAATCACTTCTAACCCTAACCCTAGTTGTTCTAAAAATGGAAAATAAAAAAATAAAAAGGAAAATAAAAAGAAAAGAAAAATTAAACCGAAAGATGAAGTCCACTTTCAATGATCTTGACACTAAGGCTCTTTGAGCTTATTTATGGACCCTTATAGAAACATCTAGTCTAGTATTGGTTTTTGTCAACTACCAGAGAATAGTCATATTTCAAATTTTCAATAATTAAAACTTTGCTTCTTAGATTGCTAAGTCTGATTCTTTTTATGTAAGATTCTATAGAAATACTCATAATATTCCTCTTTTCTTACAGATTGATGATTTACTAAATTCTTTGGCTCAGTCTACCCAATCTATGCAAACTATCCTTAAATATAACAATATAATATTCTATACCAATGTAATGGCTACAATGAAGAACTTTGTAGTCTCAAAGAAAATTAATTATGTATCCATGGCTTTGAGTCAAAACAAATTTGTTTTACCTGACTTGTCTATTGTTGTGAATTTTTCAAAATGTGAAAAAACACTGTATTTCTTATATAAGAGTAAAAAAGCATTTTACAGTAGCTTTTATGAAAATGAATAGCTCTTAGATTCTGGTGTCTCCATCCACTTTACTTTATTTGAGTCTGACTTTGTTAATATGACTCCAGGTAATTATCTAGTTAAGTTGAAACTACAAACTCAAAAGCATCACTATTATATCAAAATTATGACTAGTATATTGTGTTTCTAGCATATAAATACATCTTCTTTTTACTAGACAAATTCTTCAGTCTTGACTAAGAGTAGAAGATAATAAAAGCAATTTTATTTTTTGTTTTAAGTCTCATGATGCTATTCTATTAGCTACTCCTAATCTTTGGGATAATATTCAGATTGTGAGAACTCACATTCTTATATATAATGTCCTCAAATAAGATATCTAGACTTTGAAACTTTGCATTATCATTTTGAACATGTTTTTGATAAAGTCATGTATATATCCTTAATAATATTAAAGATGTGAAGAAGATCCATTTCCCAATACTATCACAAATGAGCTACTCACTGGTTGTGATACTTGAACTTAGTGGTATTTCAGAGGTTCAGTATAAGGAGATAATGATAATAGGTGATGAGTAGTATCAACAGGAATAATTGATGTTGTTAAGTCTGAGGTCTAGTCCTCAGACACAGAAGTATATATACAAAAGAGTAATGGTCTATACACAAGCTGTTGCCATTACATGATCAAAACTCATACCTGATGGAAGCTGTCATATGTCATAGCAGCTGTTAGGCTAATTTTAGAAGGTAACTAATTATGTCACTACATTGATATGCTTGTATCTCTACCAATACTTATTACTTTGAGACACATTATATATCGTTGTAAACAGATTAATGAGCACTTTCCAATGCAAGTTTGATTGTGTGAATCCATCCATCCATTCATGAGATATTAGCAAATGAAGATTTTATAGTTACTGATAACCTGATATCTTGATTATTTGTTGTTGCTTTTGTACATCCTACATATGTACAAATAGCCCTCATTTGGGACTTTTCAGTGCAACTTAGTTTGTGAAAATCAGTCTACTGTTTGTGGAGATACAAGCTGAATGAAGTTTGTGACAAATATAGAAATATGTCTGCTATAGTTGTACTCTTGAAAAGATATACTAACATAGTTTTTCTGAGAACTCTGTTCACTTCAGTGAGCCTCTAAGATTAATTCACTTAAATTTTTTTGAGCTATTTACCTTGTCTTATTCAAAATACAAGTGAGTGATTATATTCCTTAACAAATATTTCTTCTATTACAACATTGCTTTTCTGTGAAAATAATCTAAAGTTGCAGAAACAATTAAGTGTAACATTGGAATTACAAAATAGTAAGAGATTATCCATGAGACTAGTATTCCACATATATACCAACAATATAGTCATACTGAACAATTAAACCACACCTTGCTAAAAAAAGGTGCAGTTAATGCAACTTGAAGCATATCTATGTCAGGTAAGAAACATGCACAGAAAAAGAAACCATTTGTAGGAAAATTTGCAGAAGAGTATGGAAACATTATCCAATACATGTGGATGAGATTCTGGGGTTATCTTAACTTTAGCAGATGAGCTGTGCCTCTGCTTGTTGCAATAGTCATATTTTGAATGGAAATTATAACAAGAAATAAACTATTATAGAAGTCAAACTTTTAAGCATGGACACTTAGAACAGTGTACTACACTAGGTGATTTTCAAGCTAAGAAATTACAGAGTATTTACTTGTCTTAAATACTAGTATTAAGTCTATTCTTAGGAGATCTTCTTGGATAATAAACCCAAAATGTCATACTTCTGTATCTTTGGCTATAGAGCCTATATATTTCTCTCTAGTAAACTTCATACAAATAAACTTACATTGCATTCTGAATTGATGATATTTATTAGATATAAGGACAATTGTTATTGCTTTATATACTATATACTAGGAAATATCATTTTATGCTCAATATATGCTATCTTTGATAAGGAACTTTTCTCTCAATATACTGACTCTCATACAAAAGAGCACAAATTGTATAATAAGTTATTAGACAAAATAAGTCCAGAAATAGAGTTGTTAGTATCTAGCCCTTCTGAAAAAAATAAACCTGCTCTAGTACCTATTCCATACATACCTATTCCCCTCATTCAAAACAATCCTCCTACTCCTTCACCTTCTTTTTCTTATAAGTCTCCATCTTTCTTATCTACTCCAGTGTCTAAAAAGTCTATAGTAAAGATTGAAGAGAATAATGATGTTGACTCTGATGTTGAAATATGACCAGAATCAAAGACAGTGGACTTGTTATTTTCCAGTTCTAGTTTTTTATTTAAAGTCTTTTCTATTTTTTGCTTGGATTTTTCTATCTCTTTTCTCTTTTCATCTTTATTTCTTATTTTAAACTTAGAAGGAACAAGGTGAAATGATAAGGAGTGACAACTGTGATATAAATTACAAATATTACAGTCATGGTCATAATATCATGTGATATAGTAGAAGGATAATATTATATATTATAAAGAATATAATGACTTTATTTACATAGACTCAGAATATTTAGGGTAGGCTAGATGTAGGTGTACACAGACTATACACCAGAGGTATATAAAGTAGATATACCTGTACTAAGAACCTTACTGAGTTTTTTTATACTGAACAAAATCAGTTTCTTCTTTTGACTAAACTCTTGGACTTAAGTTGTAATATCTCAGCTCTTAACAACCTTTGCAACTTGCTCTACAGACATCATCAAAAGGTCCTAAATTGAGAAAATATAAGCATCAAACTTAGATATCCTTTAAAGAAGAGAATATTTATAGAGAATGAGAATATCCTATCAATATTCTATGAAATACTTTATAGCATCCAAGAGAGAGGTTTTCCAACCCCAATATAGCATGTAATATGCATGAAAATACTTGTCTGTTAGATGTAGTCCACACCTCATTATCTGAGATCCAGAAGAGGCCTTTTAGATATCAAAATCCAAGTAAAGATATATTATCCAATAATGCAGAAGTTAGAGCAGAATAATCTTTGGCTTTAGTATATGTGCTGTATCTTTACAAGTTGCACTGGTCACATATTTAAGACCAGAACTGAGGACTTTAGGAGGTAGACAACTACCAAAAGATGGCAAGATATGTCATTGTTAATACCAAAAGAGCAGTGCTAGTTTTAGTTAATTTTCAGAATAGCAAAATGCAGAGTATCTAGTTATCTTAAATACTGGTACTCTATAACTAAGACTATATCTGAGAATCCATGGAGACAAGTATCTACTCTGTGTACACTAAAAGTCCTTGGAATAGTGT
>Ga0157363_1002264_pt1 | contig 16862 bp, 15 predicted proteins | sample AttsexASBM1_FD_111477 | JGI IMG/M metagenome (GOLD analysis project Ga0157363, IMG submission 111477) | Fungus gardens microbial communities from leaf cutter ant in Ribeirão Preto, State of São Paulo, Brazil - Atta sexdens ASBM1 | ecosystem: Host-associated > Fungi > Mycelium > Unclassified ... | reverse complement strand
GGCGGCCCATGCCTTCTGGCTGCATGATAAACGGCCCCACATTGCTACCCGGTGCGGCGGCGCTGTAGTCCGGAATATCCATGCCGCCCCATTTACTGCCATCCCACTTGAGGATCTGCCGTTTCGGATCCCACGGATTCCCTTGCGGGTCGGCCGATGCGCGGTTGTAGAGGATGCGACGGTTGAGCGGCCATGCCCAACTCCAGTTCAGCGTATTGCCCAATCCACTCGGATCGGTGTTATCACGCCGCGCCATCTGGTTGCCATCTGGCGTCCAGCTGCCCGCAAAAATCCAGCAGCCGCTGCTGGTGCTGCCGTCATCTTTCAACTGCGCAAAGCTACTGAGCTGCTGGCCTTTTTTCACCAGCAACGTGCCTTTGTCATCGAACACATCCGCCAGCGCTTTGCCGTTGCTCTCCATCGCCACTTCTTCCGAAGCCGGGTTATCAGGCGTCTGGTAGTTCCACGTCATGTTCAGCACCTGTTCGGGCAAGGCACCGCCCTCACTGGCGTACATTTTGCGCAGACGGCTGTAGATACCGGAGAGGATTTCACCGTCATTCAGCGCTTCGCCGGGTGCATCCTGACCTTTGAAGTGCCACTGCAGCCAGCGACCGGAGTTAACGATGGAGCCATTCTCTTCCGCGAAGCGGGTGGAGGGCAGGCGGAAAACCTCGGTCTGAATCTTCGCCGGATCCACATCGTTAAACTCACCGTGGTTTTGCCAGAAGGTCGAGGTTTCGGTGTTGAGCGGGTCGATGGTCACCAGGAACTTCAGCTTCGACAGTGAATCGATCACTTTGCGTTTGTTCGGGAATGAGGCCACCGGGTTAAAGCCCTGGCAAAGATAGCCATTCACTTTGCCCTGCGACATCATCTCGAAGTACTGCAAAACGTCGTAGCCTTTGTCCCACTTCGGTAACCAGTCGAATCCCCAGCTGTTCTCTGCTTGCGCTTTGTCGCCAAAGAAGGCCTTCATCATGCTGACAAAGAATTTCGGGTAGTTACCCCAGTAGTTCACCTGGCCGGGTAGCGTCGGTTTCGGCGTGTTGGCCGCGAGGTAGGTTTGCAGATCGGTCTGTTTCTCCGACGGCAATGTCATATAACCTGGCAAACTTTGCGACAGCAGGCCGAGATCGGTGAGCCCCTGAATGTTGGAGTGACCGCGCAGGGCGTTAACCCCGCCGCCCGCCATGCCCATGTTGCCGAGCAACAGCTGGATCATCGCCATGGTGCGGATATTTTGCGCACCGACCGAGTGTTGCGTCCAGCCCAGCGCATACAGGAATGAGGTGGTGCGATCGCGCGCGCTGGTCTCACCGATCAGCTCGCAGACGTGCAGGAAGTCCTCTTTCGGCGTGCCACAGATGCGTGACACCATTTCTGGCGTGTAGCGGCTGACGTGTTGCTTGAGGAGATTCCACACACAGCGTGGATGTTGCAGGCTGTCATCACGTTTGGCAAAGCCGTCATCGCCCAGCTCATAGTTCCAGCTGGTTTTGTCATACTTGCGATTGGCTTCGTCGTAGCCGCTGAACAGGCCGTCATCAAAATGATAGTCTTCGCGCACTATCAGGCTGGCGTTGGTGTACGCCTGCACATATTCATGCTGGATTTTGTCATTTTGCAGCAGCCACAGCAGCACGCCCGACAGGAAAGCAATGTCGGTACCGGAACGGATCGGCGTGTAAAAGTCTGCCACCGATGCCGTACGCGTGAAGCGAGGATCGATAACAATCAATTTGGCTTTGTTGTGAATCTTGGCTTCCATCGCCCAGCGGAATCCCACAGGATGCGCTTCAGCGGCGTTGCCACCCATCACAACGATCAGATTGGCATTACGGATGTCGACCCAGTGGTTGGTCATCGCACCGCGACCAAATGTTGGAGCAAGACTTGCTACCGTTGGTCCGTGTCAAACGCGTGCCTGGTTGTCGACCGCTAACATGCCGAGCGATCGGGTAAATTTTTGGGTTAAATAGCCAGTTTCATTGCTGGATGCGGATGCACACAGCATGCCTGATGAGAGCCAGCGGTTCACGGTAACGCCTGCGGCGTTTTGCGCGATAAAGTTGGCGTCGCGATCCGCTTTCAGCAGTTTAGCGATACGATCAAAGGCGTCATCCCAACTGATACGCTGCCATTTATCGGAGCCTGGCGCGCGGTATTCGGGGTAGTGCAGGCGGCTTTCACTGTGGACAAAATCCAGCAGGCCAGCGCCTTTCGGACACAATGCGCCACGGCTCACCGGATGGTCTGGATCGCCTTCAATGTGGAAAATGGTCTCTTTGGCGTTTTTCGCGCCGTCACCGAGGCTATACATTAATAAGCCACAGCCCACTGAGCAGTAAGTGCAGGTGTTGCGGGTTTCGCGGGCACGCAGCAGCTTGTACTGTCGCGTTTCCGCCAGCGCCACCTCTGGCGTAAAGCCGAGGAGTGCTGCCGATGTCCCTGCCATACCGCCAGCACAGATTTTGAAGAATTTTCTTCGGCTGACGTTCATGAATAATCCTTGAGTCGACATTGCTACAATTTGCCTGCGTCGTTCAAATGGTCGCTACATGGCCTTCACCCATTCGTTTCTGTCGCTTACGGGTGTAAGCTCCCGGTTTGAAGGGGCTTGCTGCCTTGCCACTATCCGAATGACGGGCAAAAATTTTTTTGTGATGCGTTGGGCCGAGATTCACAATGACCCAACTAACAGTGTGAGAATAGCAGTAGAATAATACCACTGCTTTAATAGGGTTGTTGTCCGAGGCGAGCAAAGTGAAAGTCAAAGCACAGGAAAGTCATCAGAGTGTGATTGAGATCTCAGGCGCAGTGCAGGCGCCGGTACGTCAGCGGCGTGATATCAGCACGTCTGAAACCGACTGGCTGGCACAAGAGGTGCCGATCGCGCTGGTGTATAACGGCATTTCCCATGTGGTGATGATGGCCACGCCCAACGATCTTGAGGCGTTTGCGCTCGGTTTCTCACTCTCAGAAGGCATTATTGAGAAGCCTGATGAGATTTTCGGCATGGATGTGGTGCCCGGCTGCAACGGTATTGAAGTGCAGATCGAACTCTCCAGCCGACGCTTTATGGCGCTAAAAGAGCAGCGCCGTGCCATGGCGGGCAGAACCGGCTGTGGCGTGTGCGGCGTGGAACAACTCGACCAGATTGGTAAACCGCTGCAATCGTTGCCGTTTACCCAAACCTTCGATCTGGCAAACCTCGATAGCGGGCTGGCGCAACTGCGCAATTACCAACCCATCGGCAATCTCACCGGATGCACGCACGCGGCGGCATGGATGTCGCCGCAGGGGGAATTGCTCGGTGGCTGCGAAGACGTGGGCCGCCATGTGGCGCTGGATAAACTGCTGGGGCATCGCAGCCAGCAGCCGTGGCAACAGGGTGCAGTGTTAGTCTCCAGCCGCGCCAGTTATGAGATGGTGCAGAAATCAGCGATGTGCGGCGTGGAGATATTATTTGCGGTATCTGCGGCGACCCAACTTGCCGTTGAGGTCGCCGAGCGTTGTCATTTAACGCTGATAGGGTTTAGTAAACCGGGACGCGCTACGGTGTATAGCCATCCACAGCGCCTGATTTAAACCACCTGTACCTGTGGCAGCGCCTGCTGGAGCGCGGCTAATGCACCTGGTTTGGCGGAGCCGCTGTCGCAAATCAGCAAATCCACCTCTCCAGTCGGCGCATATACCGTGCGACTGATCACCCCTAGCTTGCTGTGATCCGCCAGTAAAAAGGTGCGCGAAGCCTGCTGCACCATGGCACGGGCAATCGCCGCTTCGTGTGGATGGAAACTGCTGGCGCCGTTTTTAGCATCAATGCCAACCGGTGACAGCAGGGCAACGTCGGCGCGATAGCGGTAAATCTCGCTGACCGTGATTTCGCCGCGCGTCTGCTGTGCACCTGCCATCATCATCCCACCGAGCAAAATCACCTGATTATTCAGCGTTTCATGTTCTTCGGCGGCGCTTAGCGCCAGTGCAGCCTGCAAACTGTTAGTGATAATGGTTAAGCCGGCCATGCTGCGCAGCTGCTCCGCCAGCATGGTGGTGGTGGTGCCGGCATCCAGAAACAGCGTCTGGCCCGGCTGCAAGTGCTGTGCGGCCGCCACGGCAATCGCACGTTTCTCTTTGGCTTGAGCACTGCGGCGCACTTGCAGCGGTGCTTCCGGCTGGCTATCAACCGCGACTAAACCGCCGTGCACCCGTCGTGCTAAACCCTGCGCTTCCAGCTCAATAATATCTCGCCGTGCCGTTTCCCGTGAAATACCCAGCTCATTGATAATGCGCTCGGTGCTGACCTGCTGCTGCGTGGTCAGCAGGGCTCGAATGCGGTGTAAGCGGGTTTCCTGCAGCATGGCTTTTCCCTGTAGCGTAATAATCTGGGCCTAAGCTTACCTGAGTGTCATTACGACGTCATGTGTATTTGGTTGTATTTGTGTATTTGGTTGCATTTATCGTTAAAGCAGGCATGATGGTGACAACGGTCACACATCATGCACCCCTTTCACCTTCGCAACGGGAGTTACCATGGCTACACGTTCCACCATCATGGACACCAACAGTTTTCGTGCTGAGCACGCCGACGGTCTGGATGCAGCAACCCGCCAGCTGACGGACAAGCGCAGCAAAGTGTTGGGCGAGTCGTATCGCCTGTTTTATCGTAAGCCGGTGCATCTGGTGCGCGGTGAAGGGCAGTATCTGTGGGATGCCGCAGGTAACAAATATCTCGATGTGTACAACAACGTGGCCAGTATTGGCCACTGCCATCCGGCGGTGATCGAAGCGGTTAACCAGCAGATGAAGATGCTGAACACCCACACCCGTTATCTGCACGAACGCATTCTCGATTACACCGAAGAGCTGCTGGCAACCACGCCAGAAGCCATCGACCGTGCCATGTATATGTGCACCGGTTCAGAGGCTAATGATTTGGCGATCCGCGTGGCGCGAGCCTTCAGCGGCGGTACCGGAATTATTGTGTCGCAGGAGGCCTATCACGGCACCAGCGATCTCACGTCTGGCGTCTCCCCGGCACTGGGCAGCGGTCAGCCACTGGCGGCCACCACGCGTTTGGTTTCGCCACCCGATGCTTACCGCGTCAACGCACCGGATCTCGGCGAATGGTTTGCCAACGAAATTCAGAAACAGATCGATGACATGAAAGCACACGGCATTAAATTTGCTGGCTTCCTCGCGGATTCGATCTTCTCTTCCGATGGTGTGTTACCGAATCCGCGCGGTTTCCTGCAGAAAGCGGTGGATGTGGTGCACGCTAATGGCGGTATCTTCATCGCCGATGAAGTGCAGCCTGGCTTCGGTCGTACTGGCGATGCATTCTGGGGCTTCGCCCGTCACGGCGTGGTGCCGGATGTGGTGACCACGGGTAAGCCGATGGGTAACGGCATTCCGGTTTCCGGCCTGCTGGCGAAGAGTGATGTGCTGGCGGCGTTTAGTGACGATATCCCTTACTTCAACACCTTTGGCGGTAACCCGGTTGCTATGGCGGCGGCGCAGGCGGTCCTGACGGTGATTAAAGAAGAGGGCTTGCAAGAGCACAGCCGCGTGGTGGGTGCCAAACTGCTCGCCGAGTTGCAGAAGTTAATGGATCGCCATGAAAGCATTGGCGATGTGCGCGGAGCGGGGCTGTTTATCGGCTTCGAACTGGTGCAGGACCGCACCAGCAAAACGCCGGATAAAGCGCTGGCGCTGGATCTCACCGAGAAGCTGCGCGATCACCATGTGCTGACGTCGGTGGCCGGTCCGTACGGCAACGTACTGAAGCTGCGTCCACCATTGGCGTTCCAGGAATCGGATATTGATTGGCTAGTGGGTGCGCTGGATAAGTCACTGACCGAGCTGGGTCGGTAAAAGGCTAAGGTTGCCCCAAAGCAGTATCAGGAAGATGAAGCGGGTCGCCATTCCTGGCGACCCGGCTGAGAATCTGCACGTTTCACTCAATGTGCACGTGGATGCGCACCTGGAAAGGATTACGCGGCTGCCGTTTCCTCGGCAAAAATACTTTCCATCTTCTGCCACGCCTGCGCCACATCGTCATCCAGATTGAACAAACCTGACGTGCCAACGATAAACACATCCACACCAGAAGCAGCAATCTGCTTAAAGGTGCGCGCATTGCAGGAACCATCAATCTCGGTCAGATAGTGATAACCGTGCTCTTCGCGCATGGCAATCAGCTGGCGAATCTTGTTCAGCGTCTCCGGAATAAATTTCTGCCCCGCAAAGCCAGGATCCACCGACATCACCGTAACCTTATCCAGCAGATGTGCATACTCACGAATGCTCTCGGCAGGTGTCGCCGGGTTTAATACCACGCCGCAGCGACGGCCCGCTTCTTTGATTTGAGTCAGCAGGCGGAATATTTTGTTATTCGCGGTTTCGGGATGGAAGCTAATAATATCCGCCCCCGCCTCAATGCACATTGGAATAATATCTTCCGGGTGATTGACCATTAAATGCACATCAATTGGCACATCGGTAATTTTACGCAGGTTCTCAATAAAGAACGGCGATAACGTAATATTTTTAACGTAGCTGCCATCCATAATATCGACATGATAAAAAGCCGCAGTACTATTCATCGCTTCGATCTGTTCACGAAAGCGGGTGAGATCCATGCACATTAATGACGGTGAAAATTGAGCGTTCATGGTTTATTTCCTCATTACATAAACAGCGCCCGCAGGCGCTGTGTTATGACATCAATGGAAGAACGAAATAATGTGGCCGAGTACGATGCCGACAATACCGAAGTCCGCGTCGCCGAAGGTGGTCGAAGCAAAGCCGAGGTCGCCCATCAGCGGCAGCAGAATCGCCGGCAGGAAGGAGATCAGCAGTCCTTGTACAAAGGAGCCGACTACCGCGCCACGACGTCCACCCGTGATGTTGCCGTAGACACCCGCGGTGGCACCGCAGAAGAAGTGGGGCACCAGACCAGGAACAATCACGCTCAGACCAAACAATGGGCACAGGAACATGCTGATCAGACCGGCGGAGAAACTGCACAGGAAGCCGATGATCACGGCATTCGGCGCGAACGGGAACACGGTTGGGCAGTCCAGCGCCGGTTTGGCGTTCGGTACTAACTTATCTGCGATGCCTTTAAAGGCCGGCACGATCTCGGCAATCACCATACGCACACCGGCGAGGATGATATAAACGCCCGCCGCAAAGGTGATGGACTGAATAATCGCGAACACGATGAAGTTCTGACCGCCGCTCACCTGGCTTTCGGTGAACTCTTTACCCGCCACCAACACCAGCGCGATAAACAGAATCATCATGGTCAGCGAAATCGCGACGGAGGAATCACGCAGGAAGTTGAGGGTTTTCGGCACCTTCAACTCTTCGGTGGATGGACTGCCTTTGCCCACTGCTTTACCGACCAGCGCAGACAGCAGATAACCGGTTGAGCCGAAGTGGCCGAGCGCCAGATCGTCCGAATTGGTGATTTTACGTGTGAACGGCTGCAGAATCGCCGGGCACACCACCATCATGGTGCCGAGAATCAGTGAACCGATTAGCACCAGCCAGAAGCCATGTACGCCGCCGACGGAAAGAATCACCGCCAGCATCGCCGACATATACAGCGTGTGATGACCGGTCAGGAAGATGTACTTCAGCGGGGTGATACGCGCCAGCAGGATGTTCACCAGCATACCGAACACCATGATCATCGCGGTTTCAGTACCGTAACTCTTCTGCGCCAGCGCGGCCATCGCATCAGTATTTGGCACGACACCCTGAATATTAAACGAGTGCTCAAACAGCTGGCTGAAAATGGTCAGTGTTGCCGCAATCAGGTTGGCCCCTGCGATGAGAATCACAAAGCCCATGATGGTTTTCAGCGTGCCGGAAATCACATCCGACACCGGTTTCTTTTGCAGTAATAAACCAATCAGGGAAAAAAGGCCGACAAGTATTGCGGGTGTTCCGAGAACATCCTTGATGATAAATTGCAGCATAATTACTCCATGTGAGTAAAATCGGGCTATTACAGATTTTCCGCCAGGATTTCTTTAATTTTGGCGTTATCTAATAAATTCGTCAGACCAAATACCTGCGCGCTATGCCCGGATAACTGATCGGCAATATCTTTGGCGCTGATAATGAGGTCGGCCTGTTCAGATTTCGCCGTGGTTAAATCGGTATGGCCCACTTCGGCCTCTTTCCCTAATTCCGCCACAATTTTCTTCACGTTCATTTCCACAATAAAGCTGCTGCCTAAACCATTACCGCACACAATCAGGACTTTTTTCATAATAGGATTCTCTGGTGGTTAATTTGTAATAACAGCTTCAATCGCTGGTAGGGTTGCCGCCGTCAGCAACTGCTGCAGGCGAGATTCGTCACTGAATACTTCGGCTAATGCTGTGATCATCTGGATATGATCGTCGCCGGAAACGGCGCACAGCATAATCACCACATGCACCGGATCGTTTTCATCCGCTGCAAAGCTCACACCGTTCTTCACATGCAGCAACGACAAGCCATTCTTACGCGCGCCCTGTTCCGGACGGGCATGCGGCATCGCCAGGCCGGGTGCCAGTACGTAGTAAGGTCCCAGTTCGGCATGCGAAGTAAAGATGGCATCGAGGTAAGCCGGGGTGATCGCCCCTTCGGCCAGCAGCGGCTCAGCGGATAAACGTACCGCGTCCTGCCAGTCGCTGACCTGTTCTACGATGCGAATATGTTGCGGTGTCAGCCATTGAGTGAGCATCAGTAATTCCTGGTTATTCGTCGATGGAGTGCACTTTAGGTGATTTTCTCACCGCTTTTCTGTGATGATTGTCGCAAAAGTTAGCGCTAACACAGGTGTTGTTAAAAAATGTGTTATCGCTAACATTTTTGTGCAGCCCGTTTGTCATCGTTGCAAGCACCTGACATGCTCGGAGATTCTGAAAATGCTCAGCAGGTGAGGCGTGCCCGAATCTGTGGTGATTAACGTGGCACGTTGGCGCATTTGGTTTTAAGCTGCGTGCGGGTAATGGTGGTAAGTCAGCTAGGAGAAGGCATGGCAGAGAAAAAACGGCGCGGTACCGGCAAAAGCACACTGGCCGATGTTGCCCGTTTGGTCGGCGTGAGCACCATGACGGCATCACGTGCGTTACGCATGCCGGAAAAGGTCTCGCCTGAAATCCGCGCCAAAATTGATGCGGCCGTCGCCGAACTGGCTTACGTGCCCAATATCCAGGCGCGTAATCTGGCGTCGGCATCGTCGAAGCTAGTCACCATGGTGGTGCCTTCGTTCGCCACGCCGGGCAGCGCGATTGTGTCGGAAGCGCTGCAAGAGATCCTGCGTCCGCAGGGCTACAACATGATGCTGGCGGAAGCCAACCACTCGGCGGCGGAAGAGAGCGAGTTGATCGAGATGCTGCTCTCGTATAATCCGGCGGCGATGGTGCATTTCAACTTCGACAATGCCGCTGAAGCTCATCGTTTGCTGAGTAATTCCGGCCTGCCGGTGATGGATATCGGCGGGGTGCATCAGGAATCTGCGGGTATTAGCATTGGTGTCGATTACGCTAAAGCGATTCGCCAGCTGGTGCAGAGTTTGGTGGAGCGCGGTTATCGTCATCTCGGCTTGCTGTGTACGCAAACCAATACCACGATTTTCCGCCAACTGCTGAATGGCTGGCACAGCGGCATGCTGGCATCAAATCAGGCGCCGCACCGCGTAGTGACCTCGCCGAAAATGCCGACCTTTGCCGCTGGACATAGCCTGCTGGCGGAGATCCGGCTGACCTGGCCGGAACTGGATGTGCTGATTTGTACCAGCGATGAAGTGGCGTGCGGTGCCATCATGGCTTGCCACGCCGCAGGCATCTCCATTCCCAGCCAGCTGGCGATTGCCAGCATCGGTGGCGGCCCATTGGCAGCAGTCTGCTCACCGCCGCTCACCAGCGTGGTCCTGCCTTATGAAGAGATGGGGCGCACGGCGGGCAAGCGCTTACTCTCCGCATTGAAAGGCGATGAGCCTCCTGCCATCAACGAACTGCCGGTACAGCTCAAGCTGCGTGCCAGCACCCACAAGATGTAATCCTGCGGCATCGCGTGCATGAGATGTGACTCTGCGTGCGGTGCTTTTCCCAGATTCATCAAATCCTTATCATTACTAAGGCATTGATAACCCTTTTACCGATCATGATTTTAACTATAATGATCCGACTGCTTACGCGGCACCCTGCTAAGGTGATGCTGCAAAACACTAAATGGAGAGGAAGAACATGAGTTATTCACTGCCATCCCTGCCTTACGCGTACGACGCACTGGAACCACACTTCGACAAGCAGACGATGGAAATCCATCACTCTAAACACCACCAGGCTTACGTTAACAACGCGAATGCAGCGCTGGAAGGTACCGAATTCGCTAACCTGCCGGTTGAAGAATTGATCGCTAAACTGGATCAGCTGCCAGCAGATAAAAAAGGTCCACTGCGTAACAACGCAGGCGGCCACGCTAACCACAGCTTCTTCTGGAAAGGCCTGAAACTGGGCACCAGCCTGCAAGGCGAACTGAAAGCCGCTATCGAAAAAGATTTCGGCAGCGTTGAAGCTTTCCAGGCTGAGTTCGAGAAAGCCGCTACCACCCGTTTCGGTTCAGGCTGGGCGTGGCTGGTGAAAAAGGGCGATAAACTGGCTGTGGTTTCAACCGCTAACCAGGATAGCCCGCTGATGGGTGAAGCCATCTCTGGCGCATCCGGTGAGCCAATCATTGGTCTGGATGTGTGGGAACACGCTTACTACCTGAAGTATCAGAACAAACGTCCTGACTACATCAAAGCGTTCTGGAACGTGGTGAACTGGGATGAAGCGGCTGCGCGTTTCGCTGCTGCTAAGTAAGTTCAGGCGATAGCCAACGCACAGAACCGGTGAAGCTGCTTCACCGGTTTTTTTCTTTACGAAAGCTAAACACTTCTTAAACCACTTCGAGATTACCTCTGCTGACAATACCGTTACGTTCGTTATTAACCTGCCGTTGATAATTTGGGGCATACAGTAGCCGCAGTTGATCACACGAAAGTAAAATAACTATGTCTACTATCACTACCCCTGTGGCGAATAAAGATTCGTCGGCATCCCTGTTTTTGCCGTTAATTAGCGGAAAAGTCAGACCTGATAAGTTATGGAATAGCAGTATGTTCCGCTTTAAATTTGCTTTAAGGTCTTTAATCTTTCCTGTAACAACATTTAATTACCTTGACGCATTAGCGAAACTGCCTTTTCTGCCGCAACTGCTGAAAATGCAGGGTTTGCTGCCGGCTAAACCGCATCGCCCTTACCTGCGTGCAGGCTTTAGCGTGGCACAACGTGCGCAGGCACTGCTTGACCATTACACACTGATGGATCAACTGGATAATGCCAAACTGCGCCAGTTACTGCTGAGTCCGGTATTAAATGTGATTGCCACTTTTAACGGAAAAAATGATGAGGTGTTTGCTATTAATTGCTGCCCAGGACATTTTGACCGTGAAGGTGAAATAACTCTGACACTGCATTATCAAACCATGAATATTGCCTCGCTCTCTTTTTCCATTATTCAGGAAAAGGGCAAGCGCACATTATTGATTGGTGGATTGCAGGGGCCGCGCAAACACATCTCAAATGATGTTATCCGCGATGCAACCAAAGCCGCACATGGCGTATTCCCGAAACGTCTGTTAATGGAAGCGGTATTTATTCTGGCGCAACAATGTGGCGTGCAAGCGATTTGCGCAGTAGGAGATACCACGCATGTGTTCCGCAGCATGCGTTATCGCCACAGTAAAGGTGATAAGTTCTTTGCCAGCTACAGCGAGTTCTGGCTGTCTCTGGGCGGTGAAGCCCGTGCCGACGACCTGTTTACGTTGCCGCTGCAGATGGAAAGGAAAGCACTGGAAGAGATCGCCAGTAAGAAACGTGCGGAGTATCGTCGTCGCTATGCACTGTTGGATGCGTTGAACACCCAGGTATTGCTGGCAGCAGGGGTTGAACCCGTGGCAGGGGTTGAAGCAGTGCAGGAACAGAGCGTGGAACGCGACGTATCACACGCCGCGTAATCGGGTATCAGAACGGCTGCTTCGCGTAGCCGGTCATCACCTTCAGCCCCATCTCACGTCCCAGCGCGGTCATTGGATGCACCACCACCAGGCCGCGCACGCTTTTCTTGAATGCGCCCATGTTGGCTTGTTCTTTTTTGGTGATCTCACGGCTGAAGCCCAGCTTCTGCAGCTGTTGTGCTTCTTTGCTCAGCTTTTCATCGCGAACACTGCGCAGACGTTCAATTTCCTGCACCAGCTTCTCTTTTTCACGCAGCAACTCGCCGAGTTTTTCGGCATCGCCAGATTCCAGCAGCTGGGGTTCTTTGCGATTCAATGCGTCCAGTTGATCACTGAGCAGTTTGATCTCGGCTTTTTCTTGTTCTTTCATCAGGGGAAACTCGTTAAGGAAAACAGGCAAAGGATACATCAAAACGGGGCGATTTTGCAGCGGGGCGGATTCGTCACGCCATGCACGCTTAAACGGCAGGCTTCTTAAATGCCTGCTTGTGGGAAATGCGTGATATCAGCTCGGTGAGTGACAGCACCATGGTAGAGCGCACCATTTGCAGATAGCGCTGCTGCTGCATACTGCGTAATGCTTCGTCATCCCGGGTGAAGTCAGGTTGTGGCGGCCACGCTACAACACAGTGCAGTTCACCAAATGGCCCCAAAATCTCATCGTCAGTAAAGCGGTAGTCGCTGGTGTCGTGATTGAGTTCTTCACGCAGCGCCAGCAGCAGCTCACAATCTTCATATTCATGGCGATTAATCACGCCCAAACCGTAAATCAGTTTCAAACGCACCGATAGCTCGCCCAGCGGACCGTCACCGAGCAGCAGCGGTTCAACCGCGTACTTTACGGCATAATCGTCTTTACGGAAAACCTGCAACACAAGCAGGTTAACCGCTTCAGCCAATAGCTCAACGGCGGCGATCAGGAAGCTTCTCACCGATCGACCGGCGTTCAGGCGCTCAAGCACCCGGTTTTCAAAAGCTTGCTTCTCTTCCATTATTGCCTGCATCGTTCCGCTACCGCCGACGGGCACGGTTGGCACCGCGCCCGAATGAGCTATTAAAAGGCGCGCATTATGCCATAGCGTTGTAAGCACTCACCACTGAGGTGACCACTTCGCTATTGGCTTCCAGTCCAGAGATCTCGGCCAGCGTTGCTTGCGGGCCTTTTTCAGCCAACAGGGCAGTCAGTTCCTGCGCCTGCGGATCGGCTTCGCTGCGGTAGTGCATCGCGGCAGCAATACCCTGCACCAGGTTGGCGTGTGGCAGGTGGTACTCAAGGGTGCCGAGCGTGGGTTTGATCAGACGATCGCCCGCGCTGAGTTTACGCAGCGGCTGGCGGCCAACACGTTCAACATCATCTTTCAGGTACGGATTTTCAAAACGAGTGAGGATTTTCTGGATGTAAGCGGCGTGCTTGTCGGCATCAAAGCCATAGCGCTTGATCAGCACCTCGCCGCTCTCCTGCATCGCACCCTGCACCACGGCACGCACTTTCTCATCCAGAATCGCATCGCGGATGGTGGCGTGGCCAGCTAACTGGCCAAGATACGCGGTGATGGCATGGCCGGTATTCAGCGTGAAGAGTTTGCGCTCGACAAATGCCATCAGGTTGTCAGTCAGCTCCATGCCAGGAATGTTTGGCAATTCACCTTTGAACTGCGTTTTATCGACAATCCATTCGCTGAAGGTTTCGACTGTCACTTCTAGCGGATCGTTGCTGCCGGCCTCAGATGGCGGCACGATGCGGTCAACGGCGGAGTCGACGAAGCCAACGTGCTCTTCAACCCACGCGTGATACTGTTCTGGCAGCGCTTTCAGAACGTGCTGCTTCAACTGACTGGTGCCGCGCACCATGTTTTCACAGGCGATGATATTCAGCGGACGGACATTACCGTTGTCGCTGCGTTTGGCCAGACCTTTCGCCACACCGCCTGCGATGCGCTCCAGAATTTGCGGACCAACCGCCGTGGTAACGATATCAACCTCAGCAATCAGCGTGACGATGTCGTCGCTGGTGCTGTTCACTGCGCTAACGCCGGTAACGATTTCGACCTTTGCCTGCTCGCCAACTACATGAACCGGATACTCATGACGGGCGTTAAGGGCATCCAGAACCACCTGATTCACATCCGCGAAGACCAGTTCGATACCGGCATCAGCCAGCAACTTACCGATAAAACCGCGACCGATGTTACCTGCTCCAAAATGTAACGCTTTCATAAATTTGACCCATATCAAATGACGAAAGGGCGGGCAAATCCGCCCCGGAAATGTGGGACGGGCTTGCCCGCCCCAGGGAAGTTAAAACGTGGTATTACGCTTTCGCGGTGTTACCTGACAGCAGATCCAGCACATCCTGAACGCTGGTGGTGTTCGCCAGCTTCTCAATTACGCTGTCATCATCCAGCGCGTTGGTCAGGCTGGTAATCACCTGAATGTGTTCGTTATTGCGAGCCGCAATACCAATCACCAGGCGCGCCACGTCATCGGCTTCTTCGCCAAACAATACGCCCGCAGGGTACTGGCAGAACACCACGCCAGTTTTCAGCACGCGATCTTTGGCTTCCACGGTGCCGTGCGGCACAGCGATAGACTCACCGAGATAGGTCGGGGTCAGCTTTTCACGTTCCAGCATCGCTTCAACGTACTCTGGCTGGACATAACCGCCTTTCACCAACTGCTCACCAGCAAAGCGAATCGCCTGCTCTTTGTTGTTGGCGCTCAAGCCCAGGAACACGTTGTCCGCGCCCAATTTAAACAAGTTAGCGCTGCCATCGTCGTAGCTGTCTGCCAGCGTGGTCTGCACGGTTTCACGATGCGCTTCGCTGCGGTTAGCGGCGATCAGACGTTCTGTCAGATTGCTGTACAGCGCGCTATCGAGGAAGTTGTTCAGCGAAATATGCTGCGCCTGCGGTGCCTGGCGCATCGCACGTTCCGTCAGATCGCGGTGAGTAATCACCAGATCCACATCGCCCGGCAGTGAGTTAATCGCACTGTTGGTGACCGAGATATTGCTCAGGCCGGCATCCTGCACTTTCTTACGCAGCACACCTGCACCCATGGCGCTGGAACCCATACCGGCATCACAGGCCACGATGATTTTACGCACGTGGCTCACATCAACACTGTTGGCATCGGCGATAACCGGAGAACCGGCAACGGCCTGACCTTTCGACTGCGCTTTCATATCACGCATACGCTGAGTCGCAGCTTCGATGTCGTCATCTTCTTTTACTTTGCTGGTTTTCAGCAGGATTGAAGAGACCACGAAGGAGACGGCAAACGCCGCGATGATGGCCGCGATGTTGGCGAAGTATGCGCCTTTTGGCGTCATCGCCAGTACTGCGAGAATAGAACCCGGAGACGCTGGAGACACCAGACCGCCGTTCAGTACGGTCAGGGTAAACACGCCTGTCATACCACCGAGGATCACTGCCAGCAGCAGACGTGGCGCCATCAGCACGTACGGGAAGTAAATTTCATGGATACCACCGAGGAAGTGGATGATTGCCGCACCGCCTGCAGACTGCTTAGCGCTACCGCGACCAAAAATCATGTAGGCAACCAGTACACCCATACCTGGGCCTGGGTTCGCTTCAATCAGGAAGAAGATGGATTTACCGGCTTCGCTAGCCTGCTGGATACCCAGTGGCGAGAAGATACCGTGGTTGATGGCGTTATTGAGGAACAGGATTTTCGCCGGTTCAACAAAGATAGAAGTCAGTGGCAGCAGGTTGTTCTGCACCATCAGGTTTACGCCCGCCGCAAGAATGTGTGACAGACCTTCAACCAATGGACCGATGCCGATGAACGCCAGCAGCGCCAACAGCATACCGATGATACCGGCTGAGAAGTTGTTAACCAGCATCTCAAAGCCGCTTTTGATTTTACCATCAACCATACGGTCAAAGGTTTTGATCGCCCAGCCGCCCAGTGGACCGGCAATCATCGCGCCGAGGAACATCGGCATATCTGCACCGACAATCACACCCATGGTGGTAATGGCACCGACCACGCCACCGCGATCGCCGCCCACCAGACGTCCACCGGTGAAACCGATCAACAATGGCAGCAGGTAAGTGATCATTGGGCCGACGAGTTTCGCCAGCGTTGCGTTTGGAATCCATCCGGTTGGGATGAACAGTGCTGTGATGATACCCCAGGCGATAAACGCACCGATGTTTGGCATCACCATGTTACTCAGAAAGCGACCAAAGCTCTGGACCTTGACCTTCGCTGATGAGGACATAAACCCACCCCTTATTGAGACGCGCTGCAATAAGAGCGCGGTTGTTTTTGTTAAGACTTTTATTGAGCCGTTCCGGCGCGGGCCGTGGCATCACTGTATGCACGCGGACTCTAGCACTAGTTTATTACGCTGCGTAGCATCCGGGGTAAGTGTGATGCAGATCACTATAAATTGGGGTGATGAGGGGGCTATAAGGTGATATTGATCACACAATTAGGGTGTAAGAAAAGTACGGCGGCTAAATTTTAAGCAAAACAAGGTGATAAATGTGACTTAAGTCACCATTATGGCTGTTTGATTTGTTTCATAAGTGTGATTTAGATCACAAACAATTTTTGGTTGAAAATGCGCCAGATCACACAATGATGAGGCAGAAAACCGAGCTGTAAGGAAGTGACGAAAAATCTGAAAAAACAGCCGCGAAATTAACGGCTGTAGAGGCGACCTTGAGGCCGCCCGCGGAATCACTAAACCCTGAGGTTACAAACCACCCTGCACGGCATTTTGCGCTTGAGTCAGCGCTTGTGCATTGCTGGAAAGGTTGCTCAT